>SWCA01004797.1_pt1 | contig 259795 bp, 243 predicted proteins | sample 4692961 | NCBI WGS metagenome assembly SWCA01 (sample SAMN10267275, study PRJNA491770) | bioreactor metagenome | isolation source: DHS bioreactor inoculated with | place: Japan: off Shimokita Peninsula | reverse complement strand
TTTCGAGCAACTCTTCGTATTCACGCAGCAGTGTCGTCTCGGCCTCGTCGGCCTTTTGCAGCAGACCCTCTCCTGTCCAGATCGCATCGCCCGTTCCGTTTTTCAGCTTCTCAAAGATCTGTCGCTCGACGGCCGCATCGATCGCAGCCTCATCGATCTCTTTATTTGCAACCGCCTGCATCAGGCGTTCGTGAATCTGGCGAATATGATCGCTCTGCGCGGTGAGCAAGGTGATATCGACGCCTGCCTTTACCGCTTTCACGGCCGCCTCGCCCATCGGATAACGATCGGCCACGGCCTTCATCTCCATGGCGTCGGTGATGACGATGCCTTTGAATCCCAGCTTTTTACGCAGCAGCCCGTCGACGATGGCCGGGCTGAGCGTCGACGGATTCTTGCCGTCAAGCTGCTCGAAAAGGATATGAGCGACCATGACGGCGGGCGCTCCGGCATCGATGGCTTTTTTGAAAGGCGGTAGCTCGACTTCGTTAAGCTGGGCTTCCGTACGACGGATCACGGGAAGAGCGTAGTGGCTGTCGGTGTTTGTATCGCCATGCCCGGGAAAGTGTTTTATCGTAGGCAGAGAGCGAGCATCCATGGCGCCGAGCATATAGGCCGTTCCGATATCTGAAACAAGCGCCGGGTCGCTACCGGGCGACCTTGTATTGATAACGGGGTTATCAGGATTGTTGTTCACATCGAGAACGGGAGCAAACAGAAAATTAAAACCGAGAGAACGCAGCTCACGGGCCGTAACGAAGCCCGTAACATACGCAAGCCGCGGATCTCCGCTCTGACCGAGAGCCATCATGCCCGGAAAGTCGGTTACGCCCTCGCTGACTCTAATGACGCGGCCGCCTTCCTGATCGATGCTGATCAAGAGCGGAATGCCCGTATGGGCAAGCGACATCTTCTGCAAATCGGCGTTCAGTTTTTTCACCTCGGCGGAGCGACCGATGTTCGCGGCAAAGAGGATAACGCCACCGGGATGATAGCGCTTGATGACGTCTTCGATAGAAGAAGAGGTCGTTTTGCCGTACAATCCGACATGGATGATCTGCCCGACCTTCTTTTCGAGCGGTAAAGAGGCCGTGATCTGCGCCGCGCGTTTTCGAAGCGCCTGTTCGTAGAGACCGGCCTGATCTTTCAATCGTTCGACATCGGCGGCTTCAATCCGCGGAGAGATGGAATACCGCGCGGCTGCGTCGTTCGCTCCTTCGCGTGAGGCTCCGCAGGCGAAGACGAAAAGAAGGAGGCTGATGATTCGCTTCATGTTCGTTACGACTTTGGAAGATAGCGATTCATGTCATTCAATTCTTTGCGAATCGAACGGCTGATCAGGTAATCGAGATGTCGTTCGAGGTATCTGTAGCTGTCGAGAAGGCGAAACATAACCTCGATCTTTTTATCTGGATCTCGAAGCTGTGTCAGCGGATACGTATTCGTAACGCCGCTGTCTTTATAGGTGCGCGTCTGCTCGGTGATGACGGGAGCGTTCCAGGGGGTCATGATATAATACACCAGGTTGCCGCGACCGGTAGGCAGGCTTTCCATGCTGATAAAATGAATGTCGGGCTCCCGCACCTCTTTGCCCTCACGCACGCTGTCGACCTGAAAGATCGTCACGACCGTTCGCAGTCCGCGCACGGTCGCCGTGCGCACGCGAAAAGTAAACTGTGCCGGCGCTCCGTTCTTCCAGACGATGCGCACGCTCTCTTCGCTGAGCGTGGAGTCGCGCTGCTCGAACTGATTCAGGTGACTCGTGCGCATCGAAATCAGGGATTCGCCCGACTCCGAGATATAGCCGAGCAGCTTCAAATCGCCGTACAGTTTTGCGATATTCTCTTCGATACGGCCCATCTCGCGTGTATTCTCGGCCAGCTTCCATGCCTGTTCTTCTGTAGGCCTGAAGCGTTCGAGATCGGGGCCCTGCTCGGGGCTCTGGGCCAGCAGAGATGCGCTAAGAAGCATCATCAGGGGGATTGCGCGTTTCATATCCATCTCCTCACAGTATCGGCAGCGATCAGTCTGTGACGATCTTGAAATAGTTGCCTTCTTTGTATGACTCGTACTTTCCGAGGTCGAGCGCTTTTCCGGCCGGGCGATATGGACCTTTATAGTCCTTTTTCAGCTCCATGCCCGCAAAAAGCGAATAGATGCCGACCGCCAGGGACCGGGCGATCTCATCCTGTTTTGTCAGCACCATCTGGCGATCCCGCTTCACGTTCAGATGAGCGATCTCGAGATACGCAGAGATGGCATTGATATATGTGGGCAGACCGTAGGTGCTCACAAACGGAGGAACGATACCGCCCATGGCCGCCGGTTTGCGCATCTCAGGGCTGAGCTGACGCAGGCCGTACTGCAAGTAACGCAGCAATTCGTCGCTTGCGTAGTGGTTGTCGCCGCCCCATTTTGTCTGGGTGCCTCTTACGGCGGCCTCGCGGCGCCAGAATTCAGGCTCGGAGCGCTCCCTATCCCAGAATCGTCCCTCAGGTCGGAACTCCGAGTATTTCAGCGCATACGGACCGGGGCCCTTCTTTGCAGCCTCTTTCTCCCAGCCCGGCTCGTCGGCATAGCGCCAGGTGATCATATTATAGCGGAAACCGCGATTCTTTTCGAGCCAGGGCTCCGTGTTCTTTTTATTGGTCCAGTAGCCGTGAAAGTAGACCCAGGTATCGGCCATGGCTACCTCGTAATCCGACCAGCCCGGCTGATTGCGTAACCAGCAGCAGGACCAGGGCAACTTGCGATAAGCTGAGGGCTTCGCCTGACCGAGCGTGATCTTGCGCATCTGATCAAACGTGCGATACCCCGGCGCAAGGACGGCAGCCATGCCTCCCGATTGTTTCGGCCCGGCCGGATTCAAGTGAATGCTGACGACAAGCTGAGGCTTCAGGCTATTGATATAGGATAACCGGCCCTGCTCTATACGCGATGAATTCTTCGGATCTGGAAAATCGTAATGCCGGTAGGGAACGTTTACGTTGGGGTCGTCTTCAGAGAGCCCGCGATCGTCCCAGTTATCTTCGCGCGTCAGATGCGAGCGCAGCACGACTCGCTTAAATTCTTTCTGCGAGGAAAATTCGCGCAATAGCTTTTCGAACTGTTTCCAGCCGTCTTCGGTTTCGGTCAGCTTGAGATAGGCGCGCGTCTTCTTTGAAATATCAAGAACGATCTTATATTCATAATGCTCGCCGTACTGCATACCCATGTTGTAGCCGTTCAGATACTGACGTGTGATCGGATCCCACATATCGTCGTTGCGTCGCACGGGAGCGCCGCCATGTCCCGGATCGACGACGACGTCATAAACGGGAGCTCCAAAAGCAGAGTCGCCGCATGAGACGAAGAAAAGAAATAGAGAGAGTAGAATCGGCCTGCTGGCTTTATGACGGGTGACCTTTCTTTTTTCGTTCAGACTTTGCTGCATCCTGATCTCCTGAAAAATAGTATTGCTGTCGGCGGAGTTAGACTCGATACGCCTCGAAGGCTCGAATGACTTCATCGGGAACGCTGATCGGCGTGGCCTTTTCAAAATGGATCCACATAAAGTCCGCCTCAGCCGTATGCACGCATTCTCCCGTCCCGTCAAACATAGCGCAGACAAACGAAAACGTGCGCGTTTTGAGACGGCTGACGCCAAGCGTGATCGAAAGCTCGGCGGGATAGCGCACCTGCTTGCGATACTGCATGGCCAGGTTTACGATAACGGGCCCGTGCTCCGGACCGGGCTCGTTCGACCACACGCCCAGACGACGGAAGAATTCGACGCGAGCATTCTCAAAGTACCGCACGTAAACGACATTATTGAGATGACTGAAAGCATCCATATCGCCCCAGGCGACGTATTGCTTATGCTCAAACGGGTATCTGCGGAAACGGGTTGCCGGTGACCGGTTTTTTTCCATCGTGGCTCCAGTTTTTGTTTTCTCCCCTATGATGACACCTCTTTTTAGTAAGAGCCAGAAGCCCGGCTCTTTCAAGCTGATTCCCATGATGAAACCGTTCGTCAGCAATCATCCGCTTTTTCATCCAGACAGCTCACTGCGCGCATTGCTTGAAAGGCTATGTCCATCGCTCCTGCCCTATCTGAGCGGGCGGTCGTTGAAATACCTGCGCAGTGGATTTGCCGTTTATTCGTTTCAACCCGATGAGCAAACCTATATAGATGTGAAAGAAGCCCTTCCCCGCATCTTTCACGATATCGCCGATCGCAATTTGATGATGGCCGAGCATTCCACCAAAATCGTGCTGCCTGCGAAGTATTGCGAAGAGCGAGAAGTGCATCTACTGATCCATAATCCTTCGGCCCGCCATGATCTGCAGATATCGGTCGACGATCTGTTCTATGACTGGGGTCAGAGCCGCTGGCAGGGGCCTTCCTATCAGGATTACGAAGGGGGCGTTCTGCGCCTCGTATCGCCGACCGAGCTGACAATGGCCGCGGCGCTCAAGCTCTGTGCCATGACCTCCATGCTCGATTTCACGCCCGACGACGAAACGCTCACGCGCATCCGCGAAGCGAAGCCCGATGAAACCTTTCATCGGTCGTTTCTGCGTACGCAGCTACAGAAGATCGTCACCGGAGCACGTCCCAGCCAGGGCTTTATTACTCTGGAGCGAGCCGGATTGCTTGACGCCTTTCTTCCTGAGCTGGCTGCCAGTCGGGGATTAACGCAGAACCGCTTTCATCGTTATGACATCTTTCATCATTGTATCTACAGCTGCGATTCCGTCGAACGAAACGATCTGCATCTGCGACTGGCCGGGCTTCTGCATGACATCGGCAAGGTGCCGACGCGCCGGCAGACCTCGTCGGGTGAGCCGACCTTTCACAGCCACGAAGTCGTCGGAGCAAAGATTACCGGCAACATCCTGCATCGCTTCGGCTTCAATAAAGAGCTGATTCAGCGCGTGAAATTCCTCGTGCGCAATCATATGTTCCATTACACGGCCGAGTGGACCGATCGCACGGTACGCCGATTCCTGGCCCGCGTTTCGCTTGAAGAGCTGACCGACCTCATTGACCTTCGCATGGCCGATCGCCAGGGAAGCGGCAAAGGCGGTATGCTTCCGCCACAGATTCGCAAACTCCTGCACCACGTAGAGAAGATACGCAGCGAAGAGGCCGAGCTGAAGATCCGCGATCTACAGGTAAAAGGCGAGGATTTCATGGCGCTTGGCATTCCACCCGGGCCGCTCTATGGAGACATCCTGAAAGAGCTGCTTGAAAAGGTAAAAAAAGGCGAGCTTGAAAACACGAAAGAAGCGCTTTTGCCCGCCATGACCGAGGCCATAAGTCGCGCTACGAAATCAAGCACCGGTTGACAGGACAGACGGTCAGAAAATTTCCAATACAGGCTTATGCTTTTCAACTCCGTTCTGTATCTGCTCTTCTTCGGCCTGCTCTATCTGCTCTACTGGACGATTCCGGCATCCAGGCGCGTCACCCTGCTGATCATGGGCTCGATGCTCTTCTACGCCGTCTGGGGACTGACGGGAGAAGGCTGGGTCGGCATCCGCTGGACGCTGCACTTCCTTGCCGCGATCGGCTTCAGCCATTTCATGAACGTGGCCATTTACGATGCCACCGAGCAACGGACGAAAAAGCGTCTGCTCACATTCACCATCGTCGTTCTTCTCATCAACCTCGCCGTCTTTAAATATGCGGTCTTCTTTCTCGATTTCCTGATCGATCTTGGTGTGCCGGCCGAAGCCCTGCCCGACGCAAAAGGCCTCTTTCTGCCTCTTGCCATCAGCTTTTATACGTTTCAGATCATCGCCTTCACCGTCGACGTTTACAGAGGGACGATCAAAGATCGCCCGACGGCGAGCAGCTACTTCCTGTTCATTCTCTTTTTTCCGCAGCTCATCGCCGGGCCGATCATGCGCTCCACGGACTTCCTTGACCAGAAGCCGTTTTTGAACTCTCGACGTATGTACGACGGTGGATGGCTCATCGTCGGAGGACTGATCAAAAAGGTTCTGCTTGCCGATCCGATGGGCAACTATGTCGCACCGGTTTTCGGGAATCCGACGGCTTACACATCCTGGTCCATTCTTCTCGCCGGCATGAGTTTCTCTTTGCAGGTGTACTGCGACTTCTCGGGTTATACAGATATGGCCCGCGGCTCGGCGCTGCTTCTTGGTTACAGTATTCCCGAAAACTTCAAGGCGCCTTTCTTCTCACTCTCGGCGCGCGAGCTCTGGCAGCGCTGGCATATTACGCTCACGACCTGGCTTCGCGACTACATCTACATTCCGCTCGGCGGCAACAGAGTCTCGGTCGTGCGCAACTACTTTAATCAGTTCCTGACCTTCGCCCTTGGCGGACTCTGGCATGGCGCCGACTACACCTATATCTTCTGGGGCGGCATGTGGGGCATTCTGCTTGCCGTCGAACGCTTTGTGGAGCAGGTGCTCGGTATCAAGACCGTTCCTGAAAAGAACGTGCCGATGAAATTGTTGAAAGGCCTTTTTATGTTCGTGCTTTTCGCTATCGGTGCCCTGATGTTCCGGTCGCAGCCCGTCATGATGGGCGAGACGTTGATCTCATCGACGAGAATCATGGGTCAGATGCTCGGCGGCCTCTTTGTGAACTGGCCCGATCGCCTTATGGACGTCTATGCATCAACGGGTGCAGACGCATCGGCACTTTCGGCCGTTTTCGGATCGCAGGTGTTTGCGTTATCCGAAATACCGCAACCCGACACCATCGCCGGAATGTTCGTCGCCCTTATCTTCTTTCATTTCGTTCAGTATAAGCCGGGATTTTTCGAGCGCTGGCGACGCTTTGATCCGTATCTGCTTCCGCTGGCAGGGGCGATCACCGGGGGATTCCTGCTCCCGGCGCTCTCGCAGTCAGGTCATCAGTTTATCTATTTTGTCTTCTGAGGTATGCCATGCAGAGAACGATCCTGTATTCGCTGATTCTGGTCTCGGGTCTTCTGCTCGGCATTGGCCTTTTCAGATACTATCCATACGTCGCAAGCTTCGTTTCTTTTGACGATCGCTTCAAGTCAGTCAGTCTCGAAGCAGGTAAGGCCGGTAAAATAGAACTGAGCCGCACCGAACAGCCCCGCGCCTTATTCCTGTTCGTGCCCGACCGCCGCATGGATCGTCGCTGGAACACAACGCATCTCGAAACGCGAGTCGGCCTCAAGCTGGGCCAGATACTGAACGAACGCTCCGTCGATACGGCCGTTTTCGATCGAAAGGACGCCGGTTTGCCGCCCGATCATTACGTCGATCCGCAGACGATCGCCGAGCAGATTCGTGACGCCTTTGTCGCTCTCCAGGCCTACAGAGACTCGCAGAAGATCTACGAAAAAGAGAAGAGTCCGATCACCATCCTGGCCCACGGCGATGGATGCCTTGCGACGCTGCTTGCCGTCGACGCATACGGTATCGAACCCGAGAAGATCATGCTTTTCGGCTGCGCCTACGACGGAACTCTGCTGGAATCCTACGGCGAGATGATCACAAACGCCATGCATCTGACCGGCGTCGACGAAAAGGTTATGACGACGGTGAAGAAGGAGTGGGCGGACTGGCTCAATCAGAAAGAATACGAAGAGCTGACCGAAGAACAGTGGCTCGAATTACAGAAGGCCATGCTGAAAGAAAAGGTTAACCAGGATCTCGTCGCCTTTCGCCGGACCAGGTCGGTCTTTCAACGTCCGCATAACCGAGAATGGCTTCTGCGGGCGAAGCGGCTGTCGTATGTCGACCTTGTCGAATCCGTTCTCAAAAAGAGCCGCGTCGTCATCGAACACTTCGCCTCGCAGTACGACGAAGAGCTTCCGCCCGATCTGATCGAGCGCAATGCGGTGCGGGCGAAGACATTCGGCCCCCGCTATACGTTTGCCGTTCTGTCTCAAACCGACCATTTTCTCTTTGAAAAAGATTCGCCGCCTGCCTCGCCCGTTGAGAATATGATGAGCAGAAGTAATCCGTTCAAAAGCCTCTCCCCGGCCTTTCTGAACGTCATCGAGGAGCGCTTTCCATGAAACAGAGAACGAAATCGGTCAGAATATCTGTAAACAGTCTGTTGTTGGCTCTGGCTCTTGCTTTACCCGCTGTCCTGAGTGCAGAGGTCCTCGGCCCGGGCCACACACTGAGCGACCTTGAATTTAAAGACCAGCACGATCGCTCGCACCGCCTTTCAGAGAATCTGCGCTTCTTGATCTTCTCTGCCGACATGGACGGGGGCAAGCTCATGCATGCATGGATGAACGAACGCAACGACGACTTCCTCACCGCTCAGAATATCGCCCTTCTTGCCGACGTGCATCGCATGCCGTTTCTGATTTCGAAAACGATCGCCATGCCGCGCATGCGAGGTTATACATATTCGCTTCTCCTGATTCAGGATGAAGGTCGGGGTAACATCTACCCGCAGCAGCCGAAGGCTGTGACGATTCTCGTTTTAAAAAAGCTGACCGTGCAGAGCGTTCACCATGCCTCGACGGTGGCCGAGCTTCAGGCCATCCTCGACCGGAACAGGTAGTGCAGTATATCTATCTGCACGGCTTTGCCTCCGGTTCCGATTCGACCAAAGCCCGCTTTTTCGCCGAAACCTTTGAGCGGCGGGGCCTGTCTCTCCTGCGCCCCGACCTCAATGACGATTTCTCGCACCTCACCATAACACGCCAGCTTGAGCAGCTGCGCGAGATCACCTCGACTTTTAGCGCAAAGGAGTCGATCACACTCATCGGGTCGAGCATGGGCGGTTTTCTTTCGCTGCTTTATTCGAGGTTGGACAGTCGGGTGCGACGCCTTGTGCTGCTTGCGCCGGCCGTCGGTTTTCACCGCATCCTCAAATCGAAAGCCGGACCGAACTTCAAGCTATGGAAGAAGAATCGCTACATTCCCATTGAACATTATGCGCTCGGACAGGCGCTTCCTCTACACTTCGGGCTCTATACCGATGCCCTGCTTTATCGTAAGGCCACGTTTACCCGTCCCCTGCCGACTCTGATCTTTCATGGTCTGCACGACGATACGGTCCCGTATCAGAATAGCATCACGCTCGTAGAGCAGAATACCCGGGCCGCTCTCATGCTACTCAATTCGGATCATACACTGAACGATTGCCTGGAAACGATCGATTCTCAAGTTCAGGCCTTTTTTGAACGGAACTTAGACTAACAAATTCCCGAGAAACGCCCATAAAAATAATGGACCGCCTGCAAAATTTTTTGAGACTGGTTATCAGAATCAAAACCAATCACAGGTAGGATCTATGCTCCCAGGCTACCAACGAGCATACCTCGTCACGGGTATGCTCATTCTCATGGTGAGCTGTAGTATCGAGAACAGTACATCTCCCGCTACAGCGTATTCACCTGTTCCCGTTCCCGATCTCACGCCCGAACAGTTGCTCGGACAGGAGATATTTTCTGACGATACTCTCTCAGAACCGGCCGGACAGTCCTGTGCCTCGTGCCATGATGAAGGCGTCGGCTTTGCCTCCCCGCCTGCGATCATGACCGGCGGCGTCTCTGAGGGCGTTGTTCCTGGCCGATTCGGGCTGCGCAACGCGCCGACGGCGGCGTATGCGCTTTTCAGCCCTCTGCCTTTCTTTGATCCCGAGCCCGGCACTCTCGTCGGCGGCCAGTTCCTTGACCACCGCGCCGCCGATCTCGAAGAACAGGCACGCGGGCCCTTCTTGAATCCCGACGAGATGGCTAACCCCGATCGCGCCACCGTCGTGAACAAGCTGCGCAATCGCCCCTATGCCGATCGTTTTCGCGCTCTGTATGGCGCTGATGTTTTTGCCGACGTCGATCGGGCCTATGTTGCCATGTCGCGGGCGATTGCCGCTTACGAACGTTCGCCGGAATTCAGTCCGTTCTCGTCGAAGTTTGACGCCTACATCAGAGGACGGGCGAATCTATCGCCGGCAGAGTTACGCGGCCTTGCCGTCTTTCGCGATCCGCTCAAAGGGAACTGCGAGGCCTGTCATCTTTCAACGGGAGATGCTCCGCTGTTCACCGACTTCACAAACGATAATATCGGCGTGCCGCGCAATCTCACCATTCCCGCATACGCCGGGAACCCCGCTCTCGTCGACCGGGGGCTTGGCGCCGTACTGAACGACGCGCAGTATGACGGACGCTTCAAAGTCCAGACGCTACGCAACGTCGCTCTGACCGCTCCCTATATGCATAACGGGGTGTTTACCACGCTGGAGGATGTGGTCCGCTTTTACAACACGGCCTGCGCTCCGGGTAACCCCGATGGATGGGATGCACCGGAAGTGCCCGACACTCGCAACTGTAACGAGCTCGGAAACTTGAAGCTGAGCGATCAGGAGATCGCAGATCTTGTGGCCTTTCTGCATACGCTGACCGACGGCTATCTACCGCGCTGATTCGATGCAACAGAACAAATAAGAATCGAGGATCATTATGTGTTATCATTTTAAAAATAGGAGCCTGCCTCAATGGCTTCTTGTAACGGCAGTACTGTTTCCCTATGCTCTGTTTGCGCAGCAAACGGAGCAAAAGACGCAACGAAAACCCTCGCTTGAAGAGCGTGTCGACATTCTTGAAGAAGAGGTCGAGCAGGCGAAGATGAAGAAGGCGGCAAAAGAGTTCAAGAGCGTGATGGGTATGGGTCCTTCTGCCTCGGCCATCTATCACGTTGAGGACGGCTTTTCGTTCGGCGGCTATGCCGAAATTACCGGAGAAAGCTATAAGTCCCGCTATCGCACCGGTGTGGGCGACGTAAAGCGCCTCATCCTCTATACGGGATATCGCTTCACCGATAACATCCTCTTTAATGCCGAGATCGAATACGAGCATGCCGGCTTCGAGCGGCATGATGATGTCGTCAACGAGGTGGATTATGCCGGACGCGAGACACAGAAGAAAACGGTCCAGGGCGGAGCGGCGATGGTGGAGTTCGCATACGTCGAATTCCGCATCGCCGACTGGCTGCAGATTCGCCCCGGCCTGAACCTTGTGCCGATCGGCATCACGAACTGGATGCATGAACCGAATACCTTCTATTCGGTTAACAGACCTGCCACAGAACAGCTTATTATTCCGACGACCTGGCGAGAACTCGGCGTCCTTTTCACGGGAGAGATCGGACGTTTTCAATATCGTACCGGCCTTCTAAGCGGTCTTGACGCGTCGCAGTTCACGGCTTCGGAATATATCGGTGAAGACGGAAGCTACAGGGGCTCCGAGGCCAGTCTGCGCGACGGAGCTTTCATTCTGAACGTCGACGCAAACCTCTTCGACGGCTTCACTCTGGGCGGCTCCTATTATGCAGGTCGCGCCGGACAGGGCAACGTCACAGCGGTTCAGGATAACGATCGTCTCATCACTCCAGACGGAACCTCTCTCGGTTTTTCTCCGGAGGACACGGCCGATATGCTTGCCATTATGGAGGCGCGTCGTCGAAGAGCGCCCGTTCTTGTTCAGATGGCTGAAGGTCACTTTCTCTATCGAACAGGTCCCTGGGATTTTCGCGGCCTGGCCGTCAGATCGTGGATGAGCGAAGAGGATACAAGAGCCGTTAACCGCGCTACGGGAGAGAACGTGGGCATGATCGCAGAAGGCGGATACCTTGAAGCCGGATTCAACGTACTGAGCTTCTGGAAGACAGATCAGAAGCTGATGCTTTTCGTGCGAAACGAGTTCGTCAATACGCAACGAAAAACCGTGGAGCGCAAATTCGGCGGTAAAGAGGATGTGCTCGATGCCGTATGCGAGGGTTCATCGACATGCAAGACGACTACGATGTTTGACAACGGAAATCAGGATCTCGGTATCATCGAAGCCGAAGATGCGAACACGGAGGCCTACGGAAAAAAAGGCCTGGCCGATAAAACAAACGATCGCCGAATTCTCACCGTGGGTCTTGCCTATTTCCCGCATCCGAACGTAACGGTAAAAGTGGAATACGCGAAGAACGACTCAAAATCAGACTGGTATCGCGACCAGGAAGTATTCAATCCTGAGAACAACAAGATTGATACGATCAACGTCGGCATCGGCGTCGTATTCTGATACTAATCCGGGTTCTGAGCGTCGATTGATCGCCGCTCAGAATCCGCTCATCTGCAAGTATGAGCGTACAAAGTCCGCAAACTTATCGGCCGGTATGGCGGGGCTGATCAGGTATCCCTGCGCATAGTCGCAACTTCTTTCCCTGAAAAAGCGCAGCTGCGCCTCAGTCTCTACGCCTTCGGCTACGACTTTCAGCCTCAGACTCTGGGCCATTGCGATGATCGCCTGCGCGATCTGTGCGTCACTCTCATCGCCTGGAATATCCATCACGAAGGATCGGTCGATTTTCAGAGCATCGATCGGAAACCTTTTCAAATATGCGAGTGACGAGTAGCCCGTTCCAAAATCGTCGATCGCAAGTCGAATGCCGATCTCTTTCAGCGTTTGCAGCGCCTGACCGGCGCGCTCTCCGTGCTCCATAAGAGCGGACTCCGTAATCTCAAGCTCAATACGATCGGCCGGAACATTATAACGATGCAACAGATCAGCGATGCGCTCGGGAACGTCATAGAGGCGAAACTGTCTCGGCGAAATATTGATCGCAAGCTTTTCAAGATGTATGCCGTCGTCCATCCAGTGGCGCATCTGCTTGATCGACGCTTCAAGCACTCTGTCTCCGATGGCGCCGATCAAACCGCATTCCTCGGCGGCTGGAATAAAATCTCCAGGCGATACGCTTCCCTTCTCGGGATCAATCCAGCGTATGAGGGCCTCTGCACCGATAATCCCACCCCCGAGAAGAGAAATCTGAGGTTGATAGTAAACGAGAAACTGGTCGAGTTCGAGAGCGCGTCGCATACGGCCTTCAAGTCGAAGCTTTTCGGCCGCTGCGATTGTTAACGATGACGTATAATAGTGAAACATATTACGCCCCTGCCCCTTTGCCTGATACAGCGCAGCGTCAGCGTTCCGAAGCAGCATCGTGCCGTCTTCGCCGTCTTCAGGGAAGATTGCGATACCGATACTCGCTCCTATGTATAACTCTCGTCCTCCTGATATCGAAAACGGATCAGAAAGCGTATCGATCACCATGCGGGCGAGCATGGCGGCGGCGCCGGTTTCGGGAAGATCCTCCTGCAGAATAACGAATTCGTCGCCACCGAGACGAACGAGAAGATCTTCACGGCGCAAGCGCTTACGCAGACGCTCGGCTATAGCGACAAGCAGTTCGTCGCCGGCCGGATGGCCGTAGCCGTCGTTGACGTCCTTGAAACGATCGAGGTCGATGAGATGAAGAGCTAAAGAGGTTCCGCGACGTCGCGCCTTTTCGAGCGCATGATCCATTTGCAGATGCAGAAGCGCACGGTTGGGCAGGTCGGTCAGCGGATCGTGATAGGCGAGATGCTCGAGCCTCTGCTCCGCCTCTTTTAAACGGCTTATATCGGTAAACACCGCCACATAGTAGGCAATGACGCCGTTTTCGTCATGTATGGCGCTGAGCGAACTGAGCTGAGGATACACCTCTCCATTCTTGCGACGATTCCAGATCTCTCCCTGCCAGTGCCCTATCTCTTCAAGGGCATGCCACATCTGCTGATAAAAAGTCTTCGGATGCCGTCCGGATTGCAGAATACGCGGATTCTGTCCGACCGCCTCTTCCTCTGAGAAACCCGTGATCTCAGAAAAGGCATGGTTAACGGTAACGATCAATCCGTCTCGATCGGTAATGATGACTCCGTCACGAGTGCTGGCGATTACGGCAGCAGAAAGGCGCAGGCGGTCCTCGGCAGCCTTGCGTCCGGTTACGTCTTCTACGCTGAACAGTAGAAGATCACGGCCGCTGTGCGAGAGGCGCATAAGATGCACCTCGGCATCCCACTCCGTTCCGTCCAGGTGCCGATGGCGCCACGGGAAGATATGCGAGCCATTCTTAACGGCTATCTCAATATGCCGTATTGCCGCCTCATGCGACGGAGTTCCGTCATATTGCACCTCCGGCGATACGCCTTCGGGCGTTTTGCCTATCAGCTCAGCTCGGTTCGCCACACGATACAGCTTCATTGCAGCGTCATTGCAATCAACAAACAGGGCCGTCGTCGGCTCCATTACACCGAGAGCGATGCGCGAATCGTTAAAGAGCGCTTTATTGTATGCCTCGCTGTCTTTCAAAAGCTGCTCTTCTCGACGCCTTTCGGTCACGTCACGACCGACGACGATAAGACCGCGCCGCCGACCATCGTCGAAAAACATGGGAATCTTGATGATATCAAATACTCGAAGGCCGAGATCGGGATGGGGTATTACCTCATCTGCGCGACTGGGAGCGCCGGCCTTCCATGCGATTTCGTCAGAGGCCTCGCAGCTCATGAAGGCGTCGTAATGAGTCGGACTGAAAGGCGCGAGCTCGGAATCCTTTTTGCCGCGATAATCCACATGCTCTATACCGAACAGGCGAAGATCGCTCTGATTGGCGACAAGCCAGCGCCCCTCGCCGTCTTTGAAACAGATGATATCCTGCATGCTGTCGATGAGCATGCGCAATCGCTCTTCGCTTTCGCGAAGACTCTGCGACCGCGCCTCGGTCTCGGCAATTAACAGATTGATCGTATCGGCAAGCATTCCGATCTCGTCCTCTTCATGCCCCGGTGGAACGGTAAGTCGCTGATTCTGAGCGCTTCGTTCCTCCATCTGCATGATGCCGCGAGCGAGCGATTGAATAGGTTTCACCGATAGTCTGCGATCGACAAACCATAAGATGGCGGCAAGCAGGCCATTCTGAATGATGGCACCCGTCAGCTTTACCCAGAAGGGAAGATGAAGATTTTCGATGCTTTCGAGGAAGATAATGAAAGAACCGGTGCTCACCGAGAAAGCAACGGTGGCCAGAGAGAAAAGCAGGACCTGCTTACGTCCGTGGCTGGTGCGCAACGTTCGAAACGATCGGCTCACGTCGACTTCTCACTATCGAGCTTAACGATCTCGCGCAGATTTCGTATATGATCGAGCACGCGGCTGCATGTCTTCTGAAATTCCGAAGGCACATGCTTCGCCTCAAGCGCCGAATCGGCCACGAACTGCAAAATGGAAAGAAACAGATCTTTGGACGCAAAGATCGGAGGCGTGCCCGCATACCCACAAATATAACAGTCTTCACGTACCTGTAAACCGAACGTCTGCAACTCCATCTCGTGATCGGTTCCCTGCTCGGATTCGAGAAGCAGCTCGGCGATGCGATCAAGCTCCTGACTCCAGTCGAGCATCAGCGAACGGCAGATGGCCTGGAAGCGATTCTTTTCAGAGTAGAAAAGCAAAGGCGTCGTCACCAGTTCATCGGGAAACGTCGACATCAGAGAACGGAATTGCGTCTCATTCACATAAGATAGAAAATGTGTGCCTCTGATCACCCGTGCCTTGAGAACGGGGAATCCGCGAAACGGGCTTTCTTCTTCGGCGGGCAGAGAGTACTTTGCCTCAAGCCTTTTCAACATCTCCTGCTCGTAGTCTGATAAAGACGATTCCCGTTCCAGTGCCATGTGAGATCACGAAAACCTGTTTTCCCGTTCAGACAATCGAAAAAAAGGGTCGCATGAGCTTCGACGCAACCTCTCGCAAGCTGGTCGGCTTTCTGGCCTGCAAAACCAAGATGAAAACCGAGGATTTCGTCGTCGAAGAGATCACCGATCTGAAGATATTGAACGCTACGAATTCTGGCCCCTATTACGTCTATCGAATGCAAAAAGAGGGCTGGAATACAGTCGATGCTCTCATCCGCCTTGCAAAAGAAAACCGCACCTCTCTACGCGATATACAGTACGGCGGCAAAAAGGATCGTCATGGCATCACCGAACAGTTCATTACGTCGCGCAGTCGATTACGTCTTCCCGCTTCGCTTGAAGGCGCCGTTCAATTAATGGAACTCGGTCGCAGTCAGGAGCCGATGGCGCCAGGACGTATCGTCGGGAATCGTTTCAGGCTCTGGCTGCGTTCGCTACAGGCATCTGAGATATCGCATCTTCAGCGTAACTTCGAGGCGATCAAAGAATACGGTTATATCAACTATTTCGATTCGCAGAGATTCAGCACCTTTGATCGAGAAGAAGGCCTGCCCGCCTTCGCTCTCTATGCGGGTAACTATGAGCAGGCGCTGAAGATGCTGCTTCTCGGAACGTTTCGCCGCGAAAAATCGCATGCAAAAGACCGCAAGGCCGAGCTTTTAAAGTCCTGGGGCCGGTGGGATGCATGCTTACAAAAGGCTGATACGGCCGTTGAGAGGCGAGTCTTTAGTTTCTTGAAGGAATCTCAGCGCCGGGCCCCCGCCGATTTCGCAGGCGCCCTCGATCTGTTGCCATTTGAAGAGCTGCTTATGATGCTCTCTGCCTTTCAGGCCTTTCTCTGGAATCACCTCGTATCGAATCATATAGAGAGGAATGCGAACGGAAGAGCGGCGCTCTTTAAAACACGCACAGGCATACTGGCATTCCCGGCGCCCGGCGATCAGAGCATTGCACTCGATCAGGAGCTCTGCCTTCCCGGAAAAGACGAACGATTCTCACCCGAGTTTCAAGCCGATCTTCAATCACTTCTTGCACAGCTTGGCCTGCCCGATAACTGCACGCAGATTTCGTTTCTGCGCTCTGCGGCCATGAACGCGTATATGCGACACATGCGTATTCTACCCGGTGATCTGCACTTGGGGTTACCCGAAGACGACGAGATGGAGGCAAAGCGTAAAAAGGTCGAGCTGACATTCACGCTGCCGGCCGGCGCCTACGGAACGATGCTCGTGAAACGTCTGACGCTGCGGGCTCGATTCTGAGGGCAGTGCGCCCCACTTTTCGAACAGCTCAAATGGTAGCGTTCTTTTGTTTATTCACCTGACCGTAGCAGCGAACAACCGAGCGCTGAAGGACACGATCTGTGATACGACGGGAAAGAGCACCGAGGCCGCAAGCATGGCCGCAAGAATCCAGCGCGTCTGCACGGTGATGGCGCCGTGTAGCCCCGAGATCTCTTTATGAAGCAGCTGGATGTCGCTTTTCATCTCGGCACGCAGCTCTGCTACGCGTGCCACAAGCCGGGATTCCATGGAGGACTGCTCGGCCCGCAGCTCGGCAAAGTCGCCCCGTAGCTCTGCAAATTCCACTCGTACTTCACGGAAATCATTCTTGAGATCGTCCATGCCGTCCTCCAGCTTCCCAATCCTGACCCTGAGTTCCTGGATATCGGCCCGTACTTCATCACGTAAGGCAGCCATATCGGCCTTGAGCTCCGTTCGCAGCTCGCCCATATCGGCGCGAGTTTCGGCGATCTCCTGCCGTAGTCTGGAGATTTCAGTAGAAAGCCGGTTCTCGGAATGAGCCGAAGACATAGAGATCACTTCCTCTCTCAAAGCTAAGAAGGCCTGATTCAAACTGTCAACGAATTTCCAGGCGTCAGAGCCGAGCAGCTTTTCAAGTTCTGCTGGTAATTTTTTCAGATAGTCCATGGCGATCCTCCCGCTGATCCATAGATCGAGGTTCAGAAAACGGGCGAACGGAGCGGATTTTTCTGCCTCACACCAGCAAAATTTTCGAGTTGACCCCTCCTTCGTTTTTCGCTTCCCTGGATATGTTATGAAAGGCAGCACATCCGCATTCACGATTGAATCGGCGAAGAGCCTTGCTCTCTCGCTCCGCTCTGCCCTTCTCGTTCTTTCCCTCCTGCTTATCCTTCCCCTGCTTCTCGGGCTCTGAGCCCGAAATATCGAACCTTGCGGCTATGCCGCCCCGCCCTCAGTCGGCTCTCTGAGTCGAACCACGTTTTGAAGCAGAACATTTTAGAAGGATACATATCATGACTACTACCAGCAAACGCCCCCATTCGCCGGGCAACAAATATCGCCAGTATACTCAGGTGAAACTGAGCAACCGCACCTGGCCCGACCAAATGATCGAAAAAGCTCCCATCTGGTGCAGCGTCGACCTGCGTGACGGCAATCAGGCGCTGGTTACGCCGATGAGCCTGGATCAGAAGCTTGAGATGTTTCAGCTGCTGGTCGACATAGGCTTCAAGCAGATTGAGGTCGGATTTCCGTCGGCCGCCGACGTTGAGTTTCGCTTTCTGCGCACGCTGGTCGAGCGTGACCTCATCCCCGCTGACGTTACCGTCCAGGTGCTGACACAGGCCCGCGAACATCTGATCCGGCGCACCTTCGAGGCGCTGGAAGGAATTCCAAAGGCCATTCTGCACCTGTATAACTCCACGTCAGAGCTGCAGCGACGCGTCGTCTTTCGCATGGACCGACCCGAGATTCGCAAGCTGGCCATGGACGGAGCGCGGCTTGTAAAGGATCTGTCGTCTGAAACGTCGACTCAGATCACGCTGGAGTATTCGCCTGAAAGCTTCACAGGAACGGAGCTCGACTTTGCCGTCGACGTCTGCGAAGGCGTGATGGAAGTATGGCAACCGACGCGACAGAATCGCATCATCCTGAACCTGCCCGCCACCGTCGAGATGTCGACGCCGAATATCTACGCCGATCAGATTGAATGGTTCTGCCGCAATCTGAATGGCCGCGAAAACGCCATCATAAGCATCCATCCGCATAACGACCGCGGAACGGGCGTGGCGGCGGCCGAGTTCGCGCTGATGGCCGGCGGCGATCGCATTGAAGGAACGCTGTTCGGGAACGGCGAGCGCACGGGGAACGTCGACATCGTCACGCTGGCGATGAACATGTTCTCGCAGGGCGTCGATCCGCAGTTGAATTTTTCGAATATCAATCATATTCGTTCCGTCTGCGAGCGCAGCACAGACATCAAGGTGCATCCGCGGCATCCGTATGCGGGCGAGCTGGTGTATACGGCCTTCTCGGGTTCGCATCAGGATGCCATCAACAAAGGCCTCGCGTATCGGCGGGAGCATGGCAGCGAGCTGTGGGAGGTTCCGTATCTGCCGATTGATCCGACCGACGTAGGGCGCACCTACGAATCGATCATTCGTATCAACTCGCAGTCGGGTAAAGGCGGAGTCGCCTACATCCTCGATACGGAGTTCGGTTACTCCCTGCCGCGGGCCATGCATCCTGAGATGGGTACGCTTGTGCAGCAGGAGGCCGATAAGACGGGCCGCGAGATCACTCCCGACGAGATCCTCCAGATCTTTCAGCGCGAGTATCTGCATCAGGAAGAACCGCTCGTTTTCGAATCCTTCCGGAGTTATCCGGACACGGAGGACGCAACCGGAGAAGGCGTCGTCGCCGAGCTTGCTTTTTCAATGGAAGGACGTCGCTACGAACTTAAAGGCCGCGGGAACGGTCCGATCGACGCCTGCAAAAACGCTCTGAAACAATCGGGCTTCTTCGAGTATCGCATCGAGAACTACCACGAGCACAGCCTCGAAGAAGGGTCGGAGTCGCGAGCCATCGCCTACATTCAGCTTCGCAGCGATTCGGGCGCCTCGTATTTCGGAGCGGGCATCGACGTGAATATCAACAAGGCAAGCGTGAAGGCGATCTTCAGCGCTCTGAACAGAGCGGCCAAAGGCGCCGGCGTGATGATGGTCTAAGAGCCGGCATAACGCCCTCAAAAGCCGACGCTATTGTTGGTTTTTGAGGCAGCCTGCCCGGGCGGTCTCTTGAAATCGAGTCGCTGGAAGTAGATCACCTCCAGCGACTCTATCGCTCGCTCACCTCTATTTGCCGTCCAACTCTTTCAGCTTGCGATGCAACCAGATTCCGGCCTTCTCAGTGCGGCCGTCGGGAAATTTCAGAAAATAGGGAGATCCTGTAATCGATGATTTAGACGCCAGATAGTCGATGAACTGCTCGGCCGTATTGATGCGATTCCCCGCATTATTGAACTTCAGGCGCATGTGCGAGGCGGCGTCTGCGGCAGAATGCTCGCTACCGTTACGAATAAAGATCAGGCCCGATTTCTCTACGGCGGCGATGAGAGCGTCGATGCGCTGCTTCTCGCGGGCTGACGGAGCGGCTGAAAGAGTGCCGTCGCTGCCGGTGAATGGTAATACGATAAGCACGGCCAGGATCGTTAAAATGGAGAAAAAAACAAAGGGATTTATCGTCTGTCGGCTTCTGAAATGCATATTCTAATAGAAGAGCACGGGCTCCATCGGGCAAGCAAAATCAGACACTCAGTCCGTCGGCCTGTAACATGGAGGCTATGATCTCTTCAAGAGACCGGCTATTTTTCCAGCCAAGGGCACTGGTAATCTTCGCCGGATTTCCGCAAAGTGGCATCTTCTCTGATGGTCTGAAGAAGCGCGGGTCGGATGTAACATAATTCCTGTAATCAAGGCCTGCCAGACGAAAGGCAATATCGACAAAATCCCGTACGGAATGCAACTTGCCGGTCGAAACAATATAGTCATCCGGTATATCGGTCTGGAGAATCCGCCACATCGCCTCAACGTAATCGGGAGCCCAGCCCCAGTCGCGCAGAGCATCCAGATTACCCAGAGAGAGAGAATTCGCCTCGCCGCGAGCGATCTTTGCCGCTGTCGACGTAATTTTCCGGGTTACGAATTGATGCCCGCGGCGGGGCGACTCATGGTTGTACATGATACCGGTACAGGCGAAAAGGCCTTCCTTGTCACGGTAGTTGCGAATCATGTAGTAAGAGGCGATTTTCGATATTCCATAAATGGACTTGGGATTAAAGCGCGTCAGCTCCGTTTGCGGAGTTTCATCGGGCTCTCCAAACATCTCAGAAGAACCGGCGAAGAATAAGCGACACGAAGGCTTGAGCTCTTTAATCGTAGAAAGCAGATAATGCGTGGAGTTGAAGTTATTATTCAGGATCAGGAATTCATCGTCGAAATTGTAATGAACGAACGATGAAGCGGCCAGATGATAGCATTCATCGGGCTGTACATCTCGAAAGAGCTTATACAGGCTCAGATGGTTATTCACCGAAACCGGATGCAGATGAATGCGGTCGATGCTGTGGCTGAGGTTGCTCAGCCTCTGGGCGTCCTCAACGGACTCGCGCTTGACGATGCCGTGCACCTCGTACCCCTTTGAAAGCAGCAGATCAGCCAGATACGAACCGTCCTGCCCGGCAATACCCGTAATCAAAGCCTTCTTCACGCCTTCGTCGCCTCAGTGCAGTATTGACGATAGACCCCTTCGATGCCCTCACGAAGACCGATCTTTGCCGTCCAGCCAAGGGCGGCAAGTTTCGACACGTCCATCAGCTTGCGCATCGTTCCATCCGGCTTCGCCGCATTGAATCGCAGTTCACCGTCAAAGCCGACAATCTCTCGAATCATTAAGGCCAGATCGGCGATACTCAGATCGACTCCGCTGCCGATATTGATATGCGTATTGCGCACCTCGGTCATGCCCGATGAAAGATCGGCGAAATCAATATTCTGCATTAACCACACGCAGGCATCGGCCATATCATCGCTATGCAGGAATTCCCGAAGAGGCCTTCCTGTTCCCCAGATTTCCACAGCATCGGCCGAAACCCCGAAGCGGCCAAGCATGACTTCGGCTTCGGCGTCGGTCGCAACGCCAAGATTCTGCCTGAGTTCGCTCCATCGTTCCCGCCGGCGCAATTTCGCAAGATGCATCTTACGAAGAAGAGCAGGAAGAACGTGCGATCTCTCAAGGTCGAAGTTGTCGCCGGGCCCGTACAGGTTGGTCGGCATAACGCTGATAAAGTTCGTGCCGTACTGAAGATTCAGGGATTCACAGAGCTTGATGCCTGCAATTTTTGCAATGGCATAAGGTTCGTTCGTATATTCCAGCGTGGACGTTAAAAGGGCGTCTTCACGCATCGGCTGCGGCGCCTCTTTCGGATAAATACAGCTGCTACCGAGAAAAACCAGTTTCTTAACGCCGGATCGCCAGCTTTCGCCGATGACGTTATTCTGTATCTGCAAATTGCTGAGGATGAAGTCGGCGCGATAGACGTTATTCGCGTGAATACCACCGACCTTTGCGGCGGCAAGAAAGACGTAATCGGGTTTTTCGCGCTCGAAGAAGTCGGCGACGGCCCGTTGGTCTTCAAGATTGAGCTCGGAGTGCGTCCTGAGAATCAGATTGGAATAGCCTTCTCTCTCAAGACGACGGACGATTGCAGAGCCGACAAGGCCGCGATGACCGGCAACATAGATTCTTGAATCTGTTCGCATTTTAACCATTGCAGTATCAGCGTCCTCTTCTAAAGAGGACCACCTTTACTGTCTTCAGTAAAATAAGGAAATCCAGCAGGAAGGAGAAATTCTTTATATAGTAGAGATCGTACTCAAGCTTCTGAGCCGAATCTTCAACCGATGCTCCGTAAGGATACATGACCTGCGCCCAACCCGTCAGACCCGGTCGAACGACATGCCTCAGATTATAAAAGGGTATCTCTTTCTCAAGCATCTCATTGAAGACAGGCCTTTCGGGACGAGGGCCGATAAAACTCATGTCTCCTCTGAGAATGTTAAACAGCTGAGGCAGTTCATCAAGCCGCGTCAAACGCAGAAACCGGCCAAGCCGCGTTATCCTGCTGTCATTCTTAGAAGCCCATCGAGCGCCGTCCTTTTCGGCATCCTGCACCATGGTCCTCAGTTTAAGAACCATGAACGACTTTCCGTGCTCACCTGTGCGCTCCTGACTGAAGAAGATCGGCCTGCCGGATTCGATCAGTATGGCGATACCGACGATCAATAATAACGGCAATGCAGGGATCAGGAAGAGAATCGCCAGGAATCGGTCCGCCCAGACCTTTATTCGTCTGCCGGCATTCTTCTCAAGAAGCAGAAATCCTCTGCTTAACAGGAACCAGGAATCCTTGAGGTAAAAAATGGGAAGTTTGAAAAAGAAATGCTCATAGAAATCACCGAGATCAAAAAGGCGTAAACCGGCGAGACGTGCATCGAGAAGCATCGCCGTCTGCTCCGTCGTCAGTCGATCCGTAGCCACAACGACGGTCGTCCAGTCTTCTTTTAAGAAGGCTTTCAGATTGGCCAATCCATTCGAATAAGCGAGTATACCGCCCTGCTTCCATTCTCTGACCTGCTTTTCGGCCGCACGGTCAAGCAGATAACAACGATGCCAGTTATCAGTGCGACGCTGCAGTTCAGCTTCAAACCGACGCGCCATCTCAGGGGAGGCCAGCACAAGAAGTCTGACAATCTGTCGCTTCGGATCCAACAAGGTGGCCACCAGCAGGCGAATGAGGAAGGCCGGTATAAGAAACACGAGAAAGGAAATCGCCATCACTCCGCGACCGAAGTGCACGGTTGCGGAGTAGTCGTTCACTGCATAGGCGATCAGACTCGAAAGCGCCCCGGCAAGAAACACGCCGGCTACGGACCTGTAATGGAACTGAATATCGGAATACTGACTCCAGGGGTTGTAAAGGTCGAGAAAGTAGAAAAGGACGACCGTGGCCACCAGATACAGGTAAGAGTTCGGTATGAAGACGACGCTTGCGATCGAACCCAGCCGTAACCAGTATGCGAGATGGAAGGCAGCGAAAAGAGCTACGACATCAACAAGCAGCAGTAAAATCTTCCAGTTGCGGTAGCGCTTCAGCATGCTCACCACTCCGTACTTTCAAGAACCTTATGCCCGTGCGTGTGCAACAGCTTATCGCGCTGAAAGAGCTTCACGTCGGACTGCACCATCTCGCTCACCATCTGATCGAGCGTACACTGCGGAGTCCATCCGAGCTTTTCCTTTGCCTTTGTCGCGTCGCCGACAAGCAGATCGACCTCGGCCGGGCGGTAGTACTGCGGATCAACGGCGATCACCTCGTCGCCTGCCTTCAACGGAGGCTTTGATTTAACGATGGATTCAAAGCGGGCCTCGTCGATGGAGGCGACGACGGCCACCTCTTTCTCTTCGGCGCCACGAAACTCCAGCGAAATGCCGATCTCACCGAATGCCATGCGACAGAAGTCGCGGATCTCAGTCGTCTTACCCGTCGCAATAACGTAGTCGTCGGCCTCGGGCTGTTGCAGAATGCGCCACATCGCATCGACGTAATCGCGTGCATGGCCCCAGTCTCTTTTCGCGTTAAGATTGCCAAGATAGAGCTTCTTCTGCATACCAAGAGCGATCGCGGCCACCGCACGCGTGATCTTTCGCGTCACGAACGTCTCGCCGCGAATCGGGCTCTCGTGATTGAACAGAATGCCGTTGCAGGCATACATGCCGTACGACTCTCGATAGTTTTTCGTTATCCAGAATCCGTAGAGCTTGGCCACACCATAAGGGCTTCGCGGATAAAATGGCGTCGTCTCTTTCTGAGGGATCTCCTGAACCAGACCGTACAGCTCAGAGGTGGAGGCCTGATAGATGCGAGTCTTCTGAGTCATGCCAAGCAGCCGCACGGCCTCAAGAATGCGCAGCGTACCGATGCCGTCGGCATTCGCCGTGTACTCTGGGGTTTCAAAGCTGACCTTTACGTGACTCATGGCGGCGAGGTTAAAGATCTCGTCGGGCTGCGTCTCCTGCACGATGCGGATCAGATTCGTCGAATCGGTAAGGTCGCCGTAATGCAGATGGAGCTTGACGTCTTTTTCGTGGCGATCCTGATACAGATGATCGATACGGTCGGTATTGAAAAGCGAGGCCCGGCGTTTGATGCCGTGAACCGTGTAGCCTTTTTTCAGCAGCAGCTCGGCAAGATAGGCGCCGTCCTGGCCGGTAATCCCTGTTACAAGTGCTGTTTTTGACATATGTGCGTGCCTTTGATCCGTTTTTGCGATGAAAATGACCCAGAAAACAGCTTCCCCGGAGTCAGGCAGAGAGGCAAGCGGAAATGGAGTGAGGTTGCCTGCCCCGCTAATATCCCCCCGACTCATGAGAAGTGAATATTATGCCAGGAACTGACGGATTTTCAAGACGGGCTTCAAGAGAGGCAACCAGACCGGAGCCCTCAGGCCATTCTTCCTAAAAGCCAGATAGCTTTCTCGATTTGCCTTCCAGATGTTCTTCAGGCTATGATTACTTGCTCCACCCGTTCGCATTTTTACCTTTACCCCGGGAAGGTACAGGCAATTTAGCCTCTGTTTTTCCATTACTCGAAGCATGAACTCGTAATCAGCTGCAATCCGTAACTCTTCATCAAAGAGGCCAAAGCGTTCATAAACGGAGCGACGCACAAAGAAAGATGGATGAGGTGGATGCCAGCCCTTTTTAAAACTTCCAGGTTCAAAAGCAGATGAAATCCATCGACGGACAACGCGATCGGTACTTTTGGCATCTACGTATTCGAGATCGCCATACACGATATCAATCATGGGATTCAGTCGGAAGGCTTCGGCGACATCACTTAGAACTGCGGGCCCTGCGTAATAATCATCTGAGTTCAGAATTGCGATGATCTCTCCCTTTGCCAGGCGCAATCCCTTATTCATCGCGTTATAAATGCCCTTATCAGGTTCGCTTATGAATGTGGAGATGCGATTTCCATAACTGCGAATTATTTCAAGGGTTCCGTCTTTTGACCCCCCATCGATCATAACATAGTCAAGATCAATTCCCTGCTGTGACAAAACGGATTCCATACAATTACGAATCGTTGCCGCGCTGTTAAAACAGACTGTAACGACAGAGACTTTCATCGAGTATTCCTCCGACGAAAAGCTAACGCCAACATGGGTCGAACAAGACGCTTCATCATTGCGACCAGGCAAAACTGTGACGCGGCAAGAAAACCGAAATGCTTACGAATGATCGCAGCAATCTCTCTATCTCGACGCGCAGCCTGCTTTTGATTTGTTCCGGAATTATCAAAATGCACAAAGCCCGAGCAGGAATGGAACGGAAGTCGATCACCATACTGATACCTTATATAATAGTCCAGATCTGAAGCTATTCGGTAATTCAGGTCGTAAAATAGACTGTCATTACGTTCAAAGACAATCCCCTGGTGACAATTCGGCAAACCTCTTGATCTCTTTTTTAGAGCAACAGAACGATACCCAAGAACGGGATGCTGGTACTTCACAGGCAAAAAGCACGGAGGTTTCAAGTTCTCTGTGATCACATCACCAACGAAGTAATCACCTGCGTTTAAAAAAAGGAGTCCCTGTCCCTTAGCCATCAGAATTCCTTTGTTCATAGCGTCATAGATACCTTTATCGGGCTCACTGACCCAACGAATTGACGATGGGAGTTCGCTCAGATACTCGACCGTTCCATCGGTCGAGAGACCATCGATGATGATATAGTCAATCGAAGGCCAGAGAGGCTGCTTCATAACGCTATCGACGGTGATACGCAAGTCCTTAAGTGCGTTAAAAACTACGGTGATAATGGTGATGGGGGGACTCAAAGAAAAGGCTCCAGAATTAACAGATACTGCTCGGAACAGCCGCTCACGCCCACCTTTCTCCATCCAGCTGGAGGATGGAGCAGAAATGTTTTGAATTGATCATCGTCTCTAAAGCGAACATCATTCATAAGATCAGAGTTAACCCAGATGGCGGTAATCGATTCTCTGGCAAGAAATTCCAAAAAAGAGGTCGACTTCGCATAATGAAGGATCTCCGTCCATCCTTCGTTCAGATAGGGCTGAAGCATACCGAGCGGACTGAGGAGCGTGAAGCTGCGCTCTTTCTTAAGTAAGTTTAATGCATCGACGCGATCTCTTAAAGTGCACAATCCGGCACCATGACTCGATTGAACGGATGAAGGAAAGCGAAACCCAGGTCGCAAGTTTGCGGTCCAGGGCATCCAGTAGGCAAAAAAGAGGCTGAAAATAACAGCAGCTGCTCCTACTCCTACCTGCCGACTTACTGGGAGTTTCAGTCTCCATACGCCGAATCCCACAACAATGGGAAGGATCATGATTAAGTAGTGCTGACGAGGATATATGATCAAGATTGAAACGATTAAAGGCAGTAAGAATAGAAGAAGGATCCCTCCCTCTGTCAATCGGGTGATGTCCTTTTTCCATTCTCTTGTTGGCCGTAGCATAAGAAGGAGTCTCAGCATCAAGCCAGTAAACGAAAGAGCGATCAAAAACTTCCAGAAAATCCCGGTCAGCCAGTAAGGTCGAACAGCTTCAATGATCTCAAATGGCAAGCGCAACGCATTGCGCCAGACATGCCCGATCACCGCGGCAGGATTTGTTACCATTGCCTCAACGAAGCTGCTGGCCCCGGGGAAATCTCGCTCCATGAGCTGATTCCCTGTCGCCCACGGCTCCTCTGGCCACATGCCGATCTCATGCAGATCCAGAGCATAATGCTGGGAAAAGGCTACCATGCTACGCGAGTGGTCGACGGGGCTCACAACAATCAGTAATAGCAGCAGTCCAGCCGAAACAATAGCCAGGACCAACGACGATTTCGGCTCAGCCTTTCGATTTCTCCAGGAATAATACAGGGCAAATGCCCCGAACAGCATGCCCGCCATAGCGAATTCTGGCCGTATGTAGCTCAAAATCAACGCAGCAGGCATGGCGATCATAAAGCGGCTATCCGGTTTTTGCACGATCGATATGCCTGTAGCCGCGAGCATCAGAATTGCCGCCGATAGTCGAGTAATGTAAGGCCATCCAACAGTATTCATCGTTGATACAGTCATCAGTACAGCCAAAATCAATCCTACTGAAGTCGAGCCCGACGATACCCGAAACCAGAGAAATGCAGCAATGCTGAAAAAAATGATGAGGACGATCAGATTTGTGTAATAAGCCGAAATGGGATCCATGACACCAAGAAGGCCTCGCAGCCAGAGAAGATACAGAAAGCCATCTGCGCGCAATACGCCGGTACGGGCGGAATTAAGATAGAAGGCTTCATCAGCGACTGAGAGGTCGAAAACATCAGGTAGTCCGTATAAAAGCTTCAGTAAAACGAAAGAGAGCAGCAATACGGGGGTTACCTGTAAAAACCTCTTTCGAAATTTTTTCACAAAATTACTCCGAGAGATAAGATCCCGTCCCGAGTTTTTGTCAGGGCTTGATAAAGACCGAACCCGGGACCAGGACACCCACTGCTGAGGTGTCCTGGTGAAGAAAAACGTGCAGGCCGATAACCGTCAAACACAAAGCACGGATCTGACAAATTTCGACCAGATCCGCAGCTCCTGATTGGGGGCGGCCCTTTTTTCGAAAAATCCAGAGATTTCTGGATAAATACTACTCTTTTCCAGGTCCTCCCAATTAGCTTTAGGCTAACCCTCGTCTCCCTCAACGCCTCCGAAAGGAGGCAATGTGTGTCGCAGGAACGAAAAAAACTTTTCTGCATCGGCAAACATGGCGACATTTTCTCTCAGCCATTCTTCCGAACGGTTCCACCAGGCGAAACGAACGAGCAGGGCAACTTCCTCATCGGAATAACGTACTCGAATCGAACGCGCAGGTACTCCGGCAACGACGTGGTAGGGAAGAACATTCGTAACCACAACCGCCCCTGCTGCAATAATTGCACCATCACCTATTGAAATTCCATCGGCAATGATCACTCCAGCACCGATCCATACATCGTTGCCGATTCTCACTTCCTTGAACTCCTCGTACGCGTTTTCCGACACGAAGCTAGTACCTGCCTGCTGTAGCACGCTGAAAAATGCCGGATGTGTAGATATGAATCCCCGCGACGGATGCCTACCCAGACCAATCCGACACGCCGGACCTATCGAACAATAGCGACCAATGCTTGCAAACTGTATATGAGAGTCCGCAGCGACATAAGAGTATGCCCCAAGAAAGACGGATTGCAAGGTTGTTCGCGGGTAAAGAATATTAGAACCTTCAAACTGTGATCTTCGGGCCCGACTCATATACTTTAAACGGGCTTTGTTTTTAAAAAGTCCGTAATACAGCCTTTGCACTAACCAATAAAGCCATTCACTGATCGGATTTCGCAGGAGATCTATCACTTAAATTTTCCACTTCCTTCAGACTATTAAGAACATAAGCGGCAACACCAGCGGTTGCGCTCCCCATATTTGCGACAGGCCGATTATTCAGCCTGGGAAACGATTGCGGGTCTCTATAAAACTGCTCTATAAGATCCACCACTTCACCTTCGGCTCGCGCTATCAATAGAAAAGAGTCCATTTCTGTCACTGGCAGGACAACAGCAGAATTGGCATACGGCCTGTAGGAAATGCATGGAAGCCCCATGATAGCCGCTTCATAGAAGCCAGTACTACTGCCGCTGATAACAAAATCCGATGAACGCAATGCCGCCGCAAGCTCTACATTAACCGATTTTTGAATGTGCACGTTCGCCAACGACTGTTCTAAATCGCGCCAATGCCGACCATCTTCCAATGGATGAAGTCGAATTGTAAATGTTCTATCGCCATATTTTATCGCAAGCGATTCAATCAAAGAGAACAATGCCTCAATGTTTGGATCCCTGGTTCCAAGAACTTCGATTGCTGACGCCTGTGATAGTACCAGAATATTCCTGGTCGTGCTCAGGCGATCTTTGGTACCCACCAGAAGGTCCCAGCGTGGATTGCCGACTACAATTATACGATCCAACTCAAGCCACCCGCAAGCTACAACATAATCTCGGACCGCCTCAGAGTATACTCCAAAGCGGTCGGCAACCATCGGAAAGTGGGCGGGCCCCACAGTACCATGCTGTAAAGCAACCGACGGAATCCCGCGTGCACGTGCCAGAAAAGCGAGGAATCGAGAAGAAAACATAATGTCATTCGCGAGCACGAGAATCGAGGGGGAAAGCGAATAGAACCACCGGGATAGCAGAATGATGTATACTGCAAAGCTCACCGGGCGCCAAATTGAACGCCTGTAAAGTGAGAAGATGCGAATCAGAAACCACTCCTGAATATTACATTGTATGACATGACCACCGCTCCCGACTCCTTTTTGCAGGCGCTCCGAATGCGATGGACCGTATTCATAAGCCCAGACAACAGCTTTCCTTCTTCCTATTTCATAAGCAACAGACTCAACCATAAGTGCATTTGATTCAAAGGTTCCGTCGGCAAAGACAAGAACAGGCCGATCTTTCGGGCAGGATTTTCTCATTCTGCTTAACCATGCAACAAATGTCGCCACAGCTTCCATAACCAGATCTCGAATAAAGGCTTTTCTGTATTTAGCTTTCATTTACCCCGCCACTGTATAGATCATGAAAAGCGAAAAGATGGGCTCCGCCATGGCATAGGGAAAACGCGTGCACTGGCCCACCAGACCACAATGAAGAAAACAAAGTTCGACACCAGATAACTGCTTGCTGCGCCGTAAGCCCCTGCCCACTTTGTACCATAGAAACATAACGTCACACTTGTGATTCCTGCGAAAACCGTGGCCTTTGTCAATGCGAGAGTCTTTCCGCTGTAATATACATATCCCGAAACTAGATAGTACAATCCACGAAATGCAGCTCCAAGCAGAACCGGCAACAAATATTGCTTTGCTCCAGAAAACTTTGAACCGACAAGAAAAGACAGGAAAAGAGGAAGAATCAACGCAAAAAGCCAGGCAGTCAGCAAAATGCCGGCAAAAAGCAAATAAGTAAATCCGACGATACCTCGCTTTGATATCAGATCATCAGCATTCAATCGCTTAAAGAGCCATGGCAGCCATGCCTGATTAAACGAAACAAGCATCATATCGAAAGCCATACCAAACTGAACAGCGACAGCATAGACACCAGCCTCGGATAGCCCAACAAAGCTGGCGACGAAGATTCTATCCGAAAGCGTGATAGCAATACCCCCAAGCGAATGCGGAATCAAAGGCCAGCTGAACTTCCAACCAGCTCTCATATGCCGCAGACTCCACTGCCTCGACAACCATCCACGCCGCAAAAGACTGAAAAGGACGACTATTGCCATAATAGTCGATATTAATACCTGGGCCAGTATGCGCCCCTGCCACCCCAGAGAAAAGTTAACAACGAAAAGAACTGAAAGCGCCATCAGGCCCGCGCTGGACACGACCTGAAAGATACCAAACTGAAGAGGAGCGTCCGAAACCTGCCATAATACGAGCCGGAATTGGATTAGCGTCTGAGACAGGCCTATGATGATTGTTGTCCAGAGCCAGCTCACTGGGAACCCGGAAAACCTCAAACCCAACGGAAATACAATGATCCACACAATCATGTAGAACGTAGCATTCCAGAGGACAAGGATAGCAAAAGAAGCCACATGTTGCCCCATTTCCTCGCGGGAATACATGAAAAAAAATCTTGAGACGGCAGACTGCAAAGACAAACCTATAAGAACGGCTGCGATGGCGTTAAAGACGGTAAACAAGGTAATGTAAGCGTAAGCTTCGGGTGAAAGAACCCTTGTAAACACCGGCATCAAAAGAAACGGAACTGCACCACTTACTGCATTTGCCAGCCCGTAGATTGCTGCACTCGATAGCAATCCCCCCCCCGTAATACTTTTCGTAATTTTTTTAAAGAGCATGAAGAATCAGCCGAAGCCTTATCGATTGTGGACCTTCAACGCTTCAAAGGCTGAAACCGTCGTCTACAACGATGTTTTGCCCGTTTATGAATCTACCCATATCCGAAAGGAGAAATATGAGAGTACCTGCAATGTCTTTCGGGTCCAGCATTCCCTTCTCGTTACAGTAATCGCCGTAGCGATTAATAAACGCTTCTGGCTGACCGTCGGCTATTCCACCGGGGCTAATGGCATTTACGCGGATCCCTGTTCCCTTAAAATACCTGGCCATATACTTCGTCAAATGGATAATCGACGATTTGATGGCCGCGTATTCTACCGGTGTAGTCATGTTTGTTCCAGCGTAAACCTCGAAGCGCGGAGGCATGATGCCATAAATGGATGCCATATTGATAATGCTCCCTTGCGCCTGCGACTTGAAGTAAAGGCTGAATTGTTGAGCGACCAGAAAATAACCACCCGTATGTAAACTCAGATTTTCGCAAAAATCATCATACTGAACGTCCTCAAATTTGCGTCCATAATTTTTATTCCTGGGATAGGCATTATTTACGACTGCGTCAATGCGACCATATTGTTGATGAAGTTTTTCAATCAGGGCCAGGATCGAGCTTTTGCTGGTTATGTCCAATTCTGCGGCCTGGGCGCGTGCAGGGAACTGATCAAGGATTTCGTTCGCCACTGCCGAGGCTCGTCCACTATCACTGTCCGCTATGATGGCAATGCCTCCAGACCTGGCCACAGCCAGGGATAGTTCTCTTCCTATGAGTCCGGCGCCACCGGTGATGACAACGACCTTATCCATCAGAAGCTCGGCATTATCTCTGTTCATAAAACTCTCTATAAAGATCATAGCGTTTGTCTCGAACTGTCGGAAAGGAACTCCGGTACTGAAGCACTTCTTCGAGATCGATGTCATAAATGTCCAGTTCACCGAATGAAAAGACCGGCTGGAGAACCTTCCCATCAGGGGAAACGATCATCGAACTCGACTCGTATTGTAAACCATTGCCATCTGTACCAATCCGATTCACTCCAAGGACAAACAATTGGTTTTCAATTGCTCGCGCAACGAGCAGTGAACGCCAGTGAGCGACGCGGGCGGCAGGCCAGTTTGCGATTGTAACCACTGCATTGCAGTTTAAGGCAAGGGCTGAGAACATATCGGGGAAACGGAGGTCGTAGCAAATCGAGCAACCCAGGCGGAGATCTCCTATTGAGATCATGCCGAGCCTGTTTCCAGAAGACAGTACCTTATCCTCTCCGACGAAGCTGAATCCATGTAGCTTGGAGTACACTGGAACGGCCTCTCCGCTCTTTCGGGCCAGGCAAAGCACATTTTCAGGTTTCCGATTCGCGGACTCCATAAGCACTGCGCCAAAAATGATAGAAGTTTCAGTGTCTCTGGCGAGATATTCAAAGCGTTTTAGGGTTGGGGATGAGTGCACCGATTCAGCTATAGCCTCCACATCAAGACAGTAAGACGTCAGCGTCATCTCAGGGAATACTATGAGATCACATGTGTGGGTTGCAGCAATGTGTGTAAGGCTCTCACACCTTCCGAAGTTTTTATCTTTGGAAAGCCATTGTTGATCCATTGAAACTAGAGCGATGCGCATCAGTTATGCTTCCGGAAAACAGGCTTGATGACCGGGCCGACAAGGTGTTTCTCAAATCCATCTTTCAGCGCTTTTTTGTAGACGGCAAAACTCCGATCAATGGCTGCTTCCGTTAATCGAAGCTCTTCTTCTCCGTGCCGGTAGGATAACGCAATCCAGGGCATCAAGATGCCATTCTTGATCATCTCTTGAGAGAAAAGCGTTCGCAGTCCAAGCGAATTTCCACCGCTTTCATCCAGGGTCAAATAGTAAGGAGAACACACAGGCCCTCCGACTTTGAAACTTTCGGAAATACCATGCGACTGGGCCTGTCCCTTTATCATTTCGATTAGCTTACGGCCGTATTCCCAGAGGTGATCAATCACATTCATTTCCTGTAAGAAATCCACTGTTGCCACAAAAGCACCGAGTCCGGACATTTCTGCGCCGTGTGTAGTGGAGAGCAAAAACACTCTTTCGCGCCCCGGGAACTCGATAGAACCGAGTTCCATGATCTCGCGGTGACCGGCAACGCAGGAAACCGAATACCCGTTGGCCATGGCTTTTCCAAAGGTGCATAGATCGGGTTTAAGCCCATAGTATTGCTGTGCTCCTTTCAAATGCCATCGGAAGCCTGTAATCATCTCATCAAGAATAAGCAGGACTCCGTTCTTCCTGCATAACGACTGCAATTTTCCGAGAAAATCATTTTCTGGCTCTTCTGTCGTAGCAGCTTCAAGCACAACACAGGCAATTCTGCCGGGGTATCTGGCAATCAATTCCTCAAGGGAGGCGATATCATTATAACGAAAAATTTTGGTCATCTCGATAGTATCGGCCGGGATGCCTCTGGTAATGGGCGTTGAACCGATGAACCAGTCGTCATACGAGAAAAAAGGGTGATCAGCACATCGGGCAACAATATCGCGCCCCGTATATGCACGCGCGAGCTTAACGGCAGCAGAAACGGATGTTGAGCCATTCTTCGTAAACTTCACCATTTCCGCAGATTCGATCGTATTGATAAATAGTTCAGCGGCTTCCAATTCAATCATCGACGGCCTGGTTAAATTGTTTCCATTTCTAATCTGATTGATCGCAGCTTCGTCGATTTGCTCTTCTGCATATCCTATGTTAACGGCGCGCAAGGCCATACCATAATCCAGATATTTTGATCCGTCAGGAGCAAAAACATAGGATCCTTTTCCTCTGGCAAGGATCTGTGGGGCATTGGCTGGATACTGATCGTAACCTCGCGAATATGTGTGAGCCCCGCCCGGTATTGATTTAAGCAGTCGTTCCTGGTAGTTCATCGTTAAGCCCCGGAAATTTTTTCGAGCTGTTGCAAAGCCCTGAGAACAAGATAATCATCATACAGACTGTTCGGGAAGAGCGACTGATCAGATTTGCGAACGGCTTCAAGAAAACACCTCATCTCAATGATGTAAGGTTCCTCCGGATTGATATAGCCTTTTTCAACCGTCCCTTTTCCCAGGTCGAAACGCTTCCAATCAGGGCTTTCAGAGCTGGCAAACCTTACACAGTTTTCATCCGCGCTGAATACGATTTCACCTTCTGAGCCGAGAACACGCAGCTCCCGAGTCGCGTGTGGTCTTGATATCACCTCGACTGTCATGTTCAAGATAACGTTTCCCGGGTAACGTAAGATGCAGTGATATACGTCATCAATATCAGCGGGTATGTCGCTCAACGTCCCTTTAACACAGGCAAGCGGTTCAGGTTGGCCAAATATGTCATTTAACCAGGTCAATTCAAACGGCACAATTTCTCGCCCTCCACCGGTTTCCCGCTTAGACACGTAGTAGTCTTCAATGCGTTCCCAGGGATGCCAGTCGGGGAGATACTGTCCCGTTTGATAGTTTACGTTCAACACTCTGCCAATCGTATTGGCTTGAAGAAGCTCCTTAACTTTCATTGGGCCGGGATAAAACCGCATTGTGCATGAGGGAGCCATTACCAGCGTCGTGCCCTCTATCCGTTTGTGTAACGCAAGGATTCTGTCAGCATCGACAACCGATGCCTCAATGAAACAGGGAGTGTTTCTTTCTGCAGCAGGCCAGGCATACGTCATGTGGTGTTCAGGAGATGTTGAGATCACGAGGGCATCCGGTCGATAATCCTCAAGAGCATCAATCCAGTCCGAATAGACGGTGATCCCATACCTTGCGGCTGCGGCGGAACGCCGATCTTCACGTATATCAAAACCGGCGATTGTTTGAATCTCCAGGGCCTGCAAATTGCGAATACGCCGTGTACCCATTGATCCAAGACCGATGACCAGAACTTTCATTTTAACCTCCACTCATGCTTCATAACACTCTCCACGCATAAAAAATCGTATATGTCATCGATCTCGTAGTTCTGATAACGCAATATCGGATAGCTCAGGCAGCGGCGAGCATAGAAGGTGTTTTCCTCCAGCAGTGTGGCCGTCTTGGCAATATACCCGACGCCATACGGGAAAAATGCCGGCTCGTTGTCTTGTCTTCGCGAAGATTGCGAAAGGTCGGGACAGAAGGGTTCTAACCGATCGCCAACGAGTCGCTTCATTATCGATGGATGCTCGGTTACCTGCCCTATGCTAACAATTGCATCAAAGTCCCCTGATTTTTCATGCAGAGCTTCCAGCATGCGATCGATATCCTGATCCTCTCGTAATGGAGAAGTGGGCTCAAGCAGAATAATATAATCAAATTCCATGTGTTCTGATTCGCTAAAATAGCTCAACGCATGTCGAATGACGTCATACGTCGATGCCGTATCACTGGCCAACTCGGAAGGTCTCATAAAGGGAACGTCCGCCCCATATTCCTTTGCCACGCTGGCGATTTCCAGACCATCGGTCGAAACCAGGACAACGTCGACATACAGAGATTTTCTTGCCTTCTCTATGGTCCAGGCTATAAGAGGTTTTCCGTTCATTGGAAGAATATTCTTCCCGGGTAACCCTTTTGATCCACTTCGAGCCGGAATAATGGCCAGAACCTTTTTTTGATCGATCACTTGAACACCTGCTTGAACTCACCTTTGGCCCGATCATAATCGGCAATCTGTCCGATATCCAGCCAGTATTCACGAATCGGAAAAACAACAGTTTCCTGCTTCAGTTCTATCATGGCTTCGAATAGAGTTGTCATATCAGTATACTGCCCCGGCGTAATCAGATTGAGAACCTCGGGCTGAATGACATAAATACCGGCATTGACGAAGAATCGCTGCACCGGTTTTTCATCAATGCCGAGAATATGCTGGTCCTGCAGTCTGACGACGCCATAGGGGACCTGAAAATCATACTCACGAACGCACATCGTCGCCATTGCTCGCTGGTTTACATGGAAATCGAGAAGACGTTTAAAATTAACTTTGGTCAGGACATCTCCGTTCATAACGATAAGTGGCTCATGCTGCCTTTCGCGAATCAGACTTAAAGCGCCGGCTGTGCCCAGTCGTTCATTCTCGCGCAAATACTCGATTTCGATTCCCCACTCTGAGCCGTCACGAAAATATTCCTCGACCAAGTCCGCCATATAATTCACCGATAGAAAGAATCGGCGGAATCCGTACTCAACAAAGCTTTCAATGATGGTCTGAAGCAAAGGTTGATTGCCGATTGGAAGCATCGGTTTCGGACAATCGTCAGTCAATGGGCTGAGGCGAGAACCCAAACCGCCGGCCATCAGGACAACGGCATTGGGCTTGATGTCTGTCTGAATCAATTCATCCAGAGTTTCGAGGGCGACGATATGACGATTGTCATCAACCACAGGGATATGATGCAAACGCTTCTGTCGCATTGTGGCAATGATACTTTCACGCGTACTTGTCTGAGTGGCAACAGTGGGTGATCGGTTCATTACGGTCCGGGCAGGTTCATCTAACGTTAGCCCCTTCAAGATTGCGCGACGAATATCACCGTCCGTTATGGTTCCACAGAGACCGCCTTTTTCATCCACTACAAGCACAATCTGCAATGCACTGTCATCAAGAAGACGTATAACCTGTCTTAAAGGAGTATTCCCCTGAATCATTACATTTTGCCAAGTGCTCACTTGAGGCCTCCGATCAAAGGAATCCTGTTCATCTTACAACCTGCGCCGACACGCGGTAGCACTTCTCCATACCATACACCGACCTCATCGCTCACCAGCCCTGCTCCAGCCCCAGAGCAGACACTAAACCAGTGCATCATCTTCACCCAGAATGACACTACTCGGAAGGTTGACCAATCTGGCAGAAAGTGATTCAGCCACATTCAAATCCATACGTGGCGCCGTTCTATACATCGGAAGCCGGTGCATCAATGTCCAGGCTGGCCTGGTCTGCAAACCTTCCCGGTTCGTGCGCTCAACGAGTTGATCTTTAATATCTGCGAGCTCTTCATCCAGCAACAGAGTATTTAACCAATAATTGCTCTTCGCTTCTGCCGGCTCAGCAATAACCCTGACCCCTTCAACCGAACTGAAAGCGTCCTGATACCTGAGAGCAAGCGCTCTTTTCTTCCGGAGGAATTCGGGTAACATCTCAAGTTGAGCGCAGCCTACGGCAGCATTGATATTCGGCAGTCGATAATTATAGCCTACCATATCGTGCGTCAACTCCCAACCATGAGATACACGAGCGGTTGTGGTCAAGTGCTTTGCCAGATCGCCAAGTTTTTCATCGTTTGTCAAAATGGCTCCACCACCGCCTGTTGTTACGATTTTATTTCCATTGAAGCTTAACGCGGCTACACGACCCATGTTTCCAGTGTGCCTTCCCTTATAATAGGAACCTAGAGATTCAGCCGCATCTTCAACAACAGGAATTCCGAAACGACTGCAGACGCCGGCGAGCAGGTCCATATCAACGGGATGACCGAATGTATGCATCGGAACAACGGCCGCAATCCTCCGCCCCGTAAACTTGTTATAACATCCAGAACTCCGAAGATCCGCAATCTCCGTCAGATACGAATCTAATCGAGAAGGATCAATGCCCAGCGTCCCGCTATCTGAATCAATAAAATGGGGGATTGCTCCACAATAAGTAACAGCATTGGCTGTTGCTACGAAGGTTAACGTCGGAACAAGAACTTCATCATCGTAGCCTACTCCAACTAATTTCAGGCATATATGAAGGGCCGCTGTTCCGTTTACGACGGCCACTGCCCGCTTTACCCCGGTGAAAGATGCCAGATCCGCTTCGAATCGATCGACGTAGCTACCAACGGATGAGACCCAACCAGTATCCAGGCACTCTTTGACGTAACTCCATTCGTTACCCGATATGCAAGGCTCATGCAAGGCTGCTCGATCCAATCCAACAGGAAGTGCGGACCGCAGAGCCGTAATCAGCATATCCAACCTATAAGCGCTTTTCATATATTATAAACGTTGGCTCGATAAGCCTTCAGATTCCTGGGATCAACAAACCAGTTGGCCGTTTCTTCGATCCCCCGACGAAACCCGTCGACACCGCCAAAAAGAGGCTCCCACTGAAGAATTTCCTTTGCCCTGGAATTATCTGCCCAGAGTCGTTCGACCTCACTCTTTTCAGGCCGTAGCCTGATCTGATCCGTAACGATATCAATAGATACTCCCATGACATCGGCAATTAATGCTGCCGTTTCTCCAATCGAAATTTCATAGTTGCTACCGATGTTTACCACATTACCAACGGCACGATCTGATTGAGCAGCAGCGATAAACCCGCTGACTGTATCTTTCACGTAATTGAAATCTCTTGTAGGATGGACGGCACCTAACCGGATTCGTCGTTCGCCACTCGCGATCTGAGTAATGATCGTTGGAATGACCGCTCTTGCCGATTGACGAGGTCCATATGTATTAAAAGGCCGCAGGATAACGACCGGCGTTTTGAATGAAGAATAAAATGACATGGCAATCTGGTCAGCACCGATCTTCGACGCAGAATACGGAGACTGCCCTTGCAGCGGATGCTCTTCAGTGATGGGAACAAACCGAGCGGTTCCGTACACCTCACTCGTTGAAGTATGCACAACTCTTTCTACTCCAAGCTCACGAGCAGCCTGAACGACATTCAGAGTCCCCTTAACGTTCGTATCAACGTACGTATCTGGAGAGTGGTAGGAATACGGGATGGCGATCAGAGCCGCCAGATGCATAACTACCTGACAGCCCTCCATAGCCTTTCTCACACCGTGCGGATCACGTATATCACCAGCAAAGACATCCAGCGAGTCCTGAATATCCTGACTGGCTTGATCCAACCAACCCCAGGAGTTGAATGAGTTGTAGAGAACAAAGGCTCTGACATCCAGTCCTCTTCTGACCAGCTCTTCTACCAGATGCGACCCTATAAAACCATCCGCTCCGGTTACCAGAATTTTCTTCCCTGCAAGATCCATAAACTATTAGTATCGCCAGATGAACCGACTCACTCCCCCACTTCTTTCCTTAGCTCTTCAATCTCTTTCTTCATCTGCTCATACTCTTCCATTTTGCGCCGCAAGAATCTCACTGTAACCCTGCCCTTTTCTTCAATACCGGCAGGTGTAAGACAGTACGCGTAGGCAGCTTTATTGCGGCTATTCTTAAAATTTCGCGCCTTAACCAAGCCTTTCTCGATAAGAGCATTTAAGACATAATTCGCCTTGCCAATGCTGACGCCCAGCTCATCGGCCAGCTCACGCTGGGTAAGCTCAGGGCGACTATCAACTATGCGTAGAACCTGAAAATGGGTTTCCTCTATAGCTGCGGGCGGCATGTTTTCAATCGTTGAACAGATGCTCTTAGGCGTCAAGCGAAAATGGAGTCGTCCACCCCTTGCAACCGCGCAAAATATGGAGCGTTGATAGTCTCGCCCAGGCTCTCGCTCAATACCAAAACCTATTCTGTCGCATGAAGAACACCGCAGCCCCCCCGGCAAGGACAGAATGATCCGAGCAGGAAGCAATCAAAAAGCGATAGCATCTATCGAGAATACCAAATATGCTTGCATCGCACATCCAAGCGACGAACATTGAGATTATTACGCTAATCCGTTAAGAGATGGTACCAGGAATCTGGAAGAACTATACAGGATGCGGTAGGGTTATGGAACAAATCTTGCTCATCGGTGGCGGCGGCCACTGCAAATCATGCATAGACGTTATTGAGACTCAAGGAGTATATCAAATCGCGGGAATTATTGATCGTAAGCATCTGGTAGGGAAAACAGTCCTTGGTTATCGGATCATTGATACTGACGACAATCTCCACAACTATGTTGGTATAAAGAATGCTCTTATTTCGGTTGGACAATTAAAGAACGCCCTTCTGAGAAGAGACTTGTATCATATGTGCGAAGCGGCTGGGTTTTCCATGCCGCCAATAATATCCCCCTTTGCATATGTGTCTAAACATGCCGCGGTCGGCTTCGGGACGATTGTAATGCATCATGCCTTTATAAATGCTGAAGCGAAAGTTGGAAACAACTGCATTATTAATACAAAAGCAATAATAGAGCACGATGCTATCGTAGGTGATAACTGCCATATTAGTACTGCAGCAGTTATCAATGGGGGCACCGTCGTCAGCGAGGGAACATTTTTCGGAAGCAATGCAACGTCAAAGGAGCAAATCGAAATTGGGGGATTCGTTAAGGCGGGGAGCCTCGCAAAATGAACCGTGTATTTATCATCGCAGAGGCAGGTGTAAACCACAATGGCAGCGTGGAGATAGCCAGGAAGCTCATAGATGCAGCAGCGGATGCGAAAGCCGATGCTGTAAAATTTCAGACGTTCAAGGCAGACCGTCTGGCATCTAAGAATGCCGACAAAGCCGAGTATCAAAAAGAAACGACAGATAAAGCCGAGTCGCAATACGAAATGCTAAAAAGGCTGGAACTTGACAGAGATGCTCACATAGCCCTTATAGATTACTGTAGAATCAAGGGGATAATGTTCCTGTCCACTCCCTTCGATGCTGAGAGTATAGACATGCTTTGCAGCTTTGGGATGGAGATTTTCAAAATACCAAGTGGTGAAATAACAAACCTGCCATACTTGCGCAAGATAGGAGCGCTGAAAAAAAAAGTCATACTATCGACGGGTATGTCAGACTTACACGAAATAAAGGCAGCTCTTGACATACTGACTTCATCTGGCACAGAACTGGATGATATCACGATTCTTCATGCGACGACTGAATACCCGTGCCCTATGGATGAGGTGAACCTGCGAGCGATGCAAAGTATCGAAAAAGCCTTCGGAGTAAAAGTCGGATATTCGGATCACACGAAGGGAATAGAAGTGCCTGTAGCTGCAGCCGCTCTGGGGGCGGTGGTCATAGAAAAGCACTTTACGTTGGATTGCACCATGGAAGGACCTGACCACAAAGCGAGCCTGGAACCTGCGCAGCTCAAAGCGATGGTATGGGCCATCAGAAACGTAGAAGTGGCACTTGGAGACGGCATCAAAAGACCAAGCAAAAGCGAAGAAAAAAATAAACAGATAGCCAGAAAGAGTATAGTGGCAGCAAAAACCATCAAAAAGGGCGACATCCTGACGTTAGAAAATATAACTATCAAGCGACCCGGTCACGGCATAAGCCCAATGCGTTTGGATGAGGTAATTGGCAGCATCGCGCAAAAAGACTACGTCCAAGACGAACTGATATGAAGAAAATATGCGTAGTTACCGGGACCAGGGCCGAATATGGACTGCTTTACTGGCTGATTAAAGCAATAGAGCAAGATGACGAGCTTGAACTTCAATTGGCCGTAACTGGTATGCATCTAAGCCCCGAGTTCGGCCTTACATACACAGAGATTGAAAGAGAGTTCAAAATCAATAAGAAAATCGACATATCCCTTTCTGACGATACACCTAAAGGTATTTCAAACTCGATGGGCCTAGCCCAAATAGGCTTTGCGGCTGTGTATGATGAATTAAAACCCGACATCGTGGTCGTTCTGGGAGATAGATATGAGATCTTTGCCGCTGCTGCGGCGGCTACCGTAGCCAGAATTCCGATTGCGCACCTGCACGGCGGAGAGACCACCGAGGGTGCCTTTGATGAGGCGTTTCGCCACTCAATCACCAAGATGTCACATTTGCATTTCGTCGCAGCAGAAGATTACCGCAAGCGCGTTATCCAGCTGGGAGAGCATCCGAGTCGAGTATTCAATGTCGGCGGCTTGGGTATCGACAATATCAAAAAGCTAAATCTACTCTCACGCAGTGAGTTTGAAGAGTCAATCGGCTTTAGATTAAACAAAAAAAACCTCTTAGTAACCTTCCACCCCGTCACCCTGGACGAGGGCAGCGCAAGGGATCAGTTTGGAGAGCTCCTCGCAGCCATTGATGAACTTGCAGAGACGAACATCATACTAACAAAGGCCAATAGCGATACAGATGGCAAGGTCATCAACGCCATGTGCGACGAATATGTCGCTAAGAACCCGGGCAAAGCCGTTGTCTTTGCTTCGTTAGGCCAACGCCGATACCTGAGCGCCCTCCTGTATGTCGATGCCGTTGTAGGAAACAGCTCAAGCGGATTATTGGAGGCTCCGAGCTTCAAGATTGGTACAATCAACATAGGCGACAGACAAAAAGGCCGCTTAAGAGCTCAAAGCGTGATAGATTGCGAGCCAGAAAGAGACAGTATCAAAGCGGCTCTTGCAAGACTCTACACGAAAGGTTTTCAAGAGGCCTTAAAGGACGTCAGCAATCCATACGGAGAGGGTGGAGCGACCGAACAGATAATACAAATCCTGAGAAAAACTGACTTGCGTTGCAACTTAAAAAAGGAATTCTTCGACCTGACATTCAAAGTATGAAATCGATACAAAACTCTGGACTGTCCCAAATCGCCTCATCAGACGTGAAAGCTCCGGGTATATAGCGGGAGGACAGGCTTTATCGTTACTCCAGGGGATAAAGCCGTTTTAAAGTTCCGCTTAGCCCTTCATCGCTCGGAATGTCGTAAACATCAATCCTTACACCTTGCTTCACAACTTCTCTGAACTTCTCCGGCAAGAAAAATTCATAGTACTTCAACCTCAAAAGATTGCTTCCCTTCAACGGTTTGCCTCCTTGCCTGATAAGTATCAACGCCTCTGGCTCGGTCGCTTTATAGTCTTTGAGGTTGTAAGACTCGTCAAACATTGTTGCAAAATCTTCGACCGATCCAGAAAATTCCCACAAACTGATCGCAAATCTCTTTTGATCACCGAATGCTTGCTTCATCAATCCGGTGTATTCGTAGAAGCGGTACTGGCGTCCGTTAGCATTGAGCGATACAAGCTCATCCTTGACGATAAAAGTAGATCTCTCTTTGACCACGGGGTGGTTCTTAAAGTGTTCTGCGATCGCCACCTGCTTGAACCAATCGAGCTCGAAACCGATATAGCTCCTCCAACTGGACAAAACGGAAATTGTTACCAATAGCACCAGCGCAAAATGTTGATTCCATCCAACTTTTCGTCCCAGAAAAACTATAGTAAAGAACAGCACAAAACTCGCCCCTAACGGCATCAGTATCTGATGCCGACTATCCCAATCCACAGATTGAGGGAGCTTTCCGACCATGCAGTATGGAAAAACCGCGAGAAAAAAGGCCAGAAGACCAAAGCCGATAAACCAGCGCAGATACCACTGCTGCCCACCTTGAGGCAACCGGCACCGACGAACCAATATGTACGCAATTAGTAAAACGAACAGTGACAACTGGCTTAGCAAAGTGTTCACATCGAAAATAAAGAAGTTAACAAAAGAAAGAAGCAGTGTGACCACTCCATGCAATAGGTTCATAGGATCAGGACTGACAAAATTATAGCCAGCATACACCCCATGCGGAGGGAAAACGATCAAGGCAATCAAATAGAAGAGAATAGGAAGCAAGAAAAAATCAGCAAATTTTAAGCCTGCTACCAGCATGAGCCTGAGGCTCTTGAGATTCTTCCGCTCGCGATAGTATAGAAACAATGGAACCAACAGATAGAACACCAGCAATGAATTGAGTGTAAAGGAAACGAAGAAAGCCACCAGGGATGCAATCCTCAAAACAAACAACCTACGCTTCAAATAAACGGAGAACAACCAGAAGCCGACAAAGAAGAGGAGGTAGAAAAGAACGGCCGGTCCGTTGATCATCGCAATCCTGGCACTATTAACCGGCAGAATAGAAAACAAAATCACAATTGCCAGCCTCGATGCAGATCTGAGCTCCTGAACATCTTTTAGTATAAGGTTCAGCAACAATGCAGCCCCCATATAGGACAGAAAAACCAGAATACGGTAGCTAAATACGTTGAAAGGCAGAGATTGCATGACTCCGTGAAGAAAACCGACCCACGGAGCCCCGGCCTGGGTAAAACGCTCCACGATGAGGTCGAAACGGACGTCATATAATACCCAATCGTCGAAGAATACTCCCTGATTCAAGAGCAACAATCCATGCGCCAGAGTATAGAGAAGGCATATAAAAAATGCCTCTCTCCTACCGTATCTCTCAGGTTTCATCACATCCGCTCCAGATCATTTTGCTCCTACCGGCCAGAAAGGAAAGGCATACACGCTCCCTACATACAAACACCGCAACTACTATTGAACAATGATCGCAGCTATACCTGTATTCCAGTTGCCGCGTCCTAATCAAGCAAAGCGGCTACGGGCTCGGAGGATTAAACTCCTGCTTCTTTTGGGCCAGCAGTATCAGTGAGCCGCCTGAAGGCAGAGAAAGACCCATGATTATTAAAGCTCTCTCAAAACGCATCATTAAATAGAAAAGCTGATTCACAAGCGCAGGTAAACGAAACTCCGCCTCAGGATCATACCGTTTTCTATTTGTAAATCGCGACAGAAACATCAGCGGTAAGAGAAATGTAACGAAAGAACTGACCCTCTGAACCTGAAAACCTGCCTGTTCAATCTTATGAACCAGCTCCTTGCGAGTATACCGTCTCTTATGGTAAGCGAATACGTCCGCCGGCCCCCATAAAAACATGTGTTGCGGGACCGTGAGGAGTAGCGATCCACCAGGCTTCAGGGCCTTGCATACCTCTTTCAAGACATTGAGATCCTCTTCTATGTGCTCCAGTACATCGTACATCCCTATCGTATCAAACCTTTCGCGAAAAGGAATCCGTCGAGCGTCAAGTTGAAACAGTATTGCATCTGGGTTTCGGTCTTGCGCCCGGATTAATCCTTCTACATGTATATCGCTTGCGCTGCAATGCAGGCCTGGGATTGAACGGCGCACCATCTCCAACACAAATCCTGTACCGCACCCGATTTCAAAGTAATCTCCAGTACGAGCAGTATAACGCTTGAGAAACCACTCTATTATGTCATTCCGCGCTCGGAACCAAAAATTCTTCCCCTCTTTTGCGTAAAGAAGCTCAAAACTGCGAGGATCAAACCCCTCATTCTCAAATGCGACGTCAGGTGCATATAGCTTAAACCCTTTCCAGCTGGTAATTTTTTTCTGCTTCATGTCACCCCTGGCTATTCAATGCAACACCGAGCACGATCAACAATAGCGCAAGTATGCGAATGATAGAGATTGGTTCATTAAAGAAAAAGGCGCCAAGTAAAACGACGGCTGGGAAGGTAATGCTCACAAAGGGATAAGCCTGTCCAATAGGAAGCTTTGTCATTGCAGCCATCCAGGAGAAAGCTGCAATAGCGGCCGCTGCGAAGACGCTGAGAATCCATGGATCCAGAAGCATCCCCACAAGAAAAAGGATCTTTTCAGGGAATTGATCCGGCAATAGGCCTTTTGTCGACATACGCCACTTCACGACCAGCTGACCGTAAACGGTCAATGCAATTGTAAGGAAAACGTAAAAGTAAGATGTCATAAGTATCTATTCCCGAATAGCCAGACCTACGCCTGTCTTGCCATACCCGTTGCCATTGTACAGCATAATCTGCTCTCCTTTGTGCTCAAAAACAAACGGATAACAGATCATTTCACTATCCCACCCCTCGGGTGACACAGTGATTCCCGTTTCATCAAGCGCGCGCACCCAATGCGCACCATCAGCACTCTTGGCGTACCCGATTCTGTACTTCTCTCCCGTGCCACTACGATAAGAAAACCACATTTCGTAAAACCCGGAATCAGCTACAAGAACGGTCGGTCGTGAAAATGCCTGCGCCACGTTGAGCTCATAAGGAATTGCAATACCCTTTTTATCCCATTGCTCGCCATCCTGAGATCGGGCATAGTTGATCACATGGACCATCTCCCCATTGCCAGCATCCCATACCGTAGTGGAACCGTACCACATAACGAAAGAACCATCACCCACTTTCAGAACAAAGGGATATGACAAACTCACAGAATCCAGCGAATCAGTTGTCATATAGGCCGACTCATCGGCAAGCGACAGAGTCCAATCGTCCGAAAGGGTTAGCCTCCCAATATCGCCGCGCCAGTGCTCGCCTTCGCGAACCTGCCACCCCATAAATAAGATAAACCTCTGCCCGTTCGCTTCATAGCAATTCCCAATGCTTACGCCGTGGGAGTAAAAGGAGCCCTCCGGCCCAAAACGAAAAACAGGCCTTTGATGAACGCTTACAACCTTCCTCTGAACAACATCAAGATCAAAAAAGCCCACTGATGAACGATTCTCACTGTTGCGACCACTGTACAGCACGCGGTAAATGTCACCCTCAAGGTGAATTGGAAGCGGATTTGCTGCATGAGAAAGCAAGTCAGGATGAACTGGAGCAGGCTCGAATATTCGCCCCAGCTTTCGCCATTTCATCATATTTTCCGCAACCTATCGCTTGTCGCTCGGAGCTTCTCTGCCTCCTGAGCGATGTAGACACCCTTTTCAGTGGTGTCTGCCAGAATCAAGGCTCCTGCACCGATCATGCATTCTGGCGCAATTTTAATGTGGTCGCGAAGGGTTGAGTTTACACCGATAAAGGTATTTCTTCCTACAGTCACACCACCCGAGACGACTACATGCGAGCTTATAAAAACATTGTCCTCAATAACGGAATGATGCCCGATGTGATTGCCGCTCCAGAGCGTAACATTGTTGCCGATCTGAACAAAGGGTTGCACTGTATTATCTTCAAAAATAAAACAGTTCTCGCCGATTCGATCCCGGTGATAGACTGTCGCTCTCGGGCTGATGTAGGTAGCACAGCGATAACCTTTTTCCTTTACTTGTAGGAATTTCTGCTCCCGGATTTTATTCATCTTGGTATAGCTAAGAGCCACAAAGACCTCGTATTCAGAGGGAGGGAACCGCTCCCCGAGATCTTCAAAGGCTACCACGGGCTTTTCGCAAAACCGGTCCGACTTCAGGTAATCCCGATCAACCGTAAATGCCGCGACTTCATACATTGCATCATACTGAAACAAATAAGCGGCGATCTCGGCAATATCACCTGTCCCAAATATCACAACCTTTTTCATAAATCCTTCCTCACCAGAATGGTAAATTCGTAAAGACCGTAATCATGTAGCAAGGCAATATTACGAGAAAATTCTGCTTTACAAAAATCGAACAGCCTCAACGGATCTGCGTAGTAAAGATCCGGCCTTCGGTGACTTTCATCGGAATATGAAGTAAGTACATTGAAGGCGAATCCCCGTACCGATGACTCATCCATTCTCCTGAGTGTTTGCAGGATGTACGCTTCCCATTCATCGATTGCCGTATCCAATTTCACGTTAAAGATTCCACTGGCCACAGTATAGTCAGCTGAGATCAGGCCGCTGGATTCATAGAATACGGCATTACTATCATCAGCAAAAAGCCTTCGTGCGGCCGTCACCATATCAGCGCTGAGATCGTACCCACGGTAAGCAGCGGTGGGATAGGATCGTCTTAGATATGGCAAGAATGCTCCATAGCCACAGCCGAGATCATTAACGGCCAGATCGCCACTACTGACGAAAATTCGAGACAGCTGCTGAAAACGGAGCTCCTGCGTTTCTTCAGAATTCCAGTCAACACCGCGAGCCGATACTCCGAACTCACGTATCTTTCCGCTATAATATTTCTCCACCTTGAGCTGGATTCTTTCTTCACTCACAAGCTTTCCCTCCGCAAATCAGCCCACAGTTATCTCTTTATTCGTAGAATCTCTTTACAATAGAAAAGGGACGTTGCTTTACTTGATTAAAGATTTTTTCAAGATAGATACCGATTACGCCAATAGAGAGCAGAACCATCCCGCCAAGGAACCATATTGAAACAAGCAACGATGTCCAGCCGGCAAGAACCTGCATATACGCCAGCTTTTTTACAACAAGATAAACCATTAAAACTGCCGAAAAACCTGAAAGACCAAGCCCGAGGAAAAAAATCAGGTGCAAGGGCCTGGCACTGAAAGAAGAAATAGAATCAACGATAATGCTCATCTTCCGCCTTAGGTTGTACGTGGTTTTCCCTTTGCTATGCTTGACAAGAGCAACAGGCAATTGCATAAAGCCTGCGTGCGCTGCAACGCCGGCAAAGACAAGATCCGTTTCCCTGTAAGAGACTAAGGCCTTGACGTAATCTCTCCGCATCAATCTTGCAATCATCAGATTAGGAACGATCTTCACATTCGAAAAAAAATTAAACAGAGCATAATAGAGACCACCAACCCGCCTCTCAATAAAGCCCCCCTTTCTGTTCTCCTGAACCCCGAAAACAACGTCTACATCTGCCCGCTGAACAAGGACATGATAAAAACGCTCCAAAGCCTCAGGCGGCTCTTCCAGGTCGCAGTCAATGAGAAAAATCAGCTCCTTACTTGCGTAAGCAAGCCCGGTAAGAATTGCCCTGTGGTGCCCGAAATTACGCGAGAGGTCCACCACCCGAACATGCGAATCCGCCGCTTTAAGTTTCAGGGCAACGGCAAGAGAATCATCCGGTGACCCGTCATTCACAAATATGAATTCATAGTCCATTTCCAATTTTTGAATCTGTCCCAGGCAACGCGAATAAAACTCACGCAGATACGGCCCCGAATGATACATTGTTGTCACGATGGAAACTGAAGCACCTTTCGTTCGTCTTATTGAGTGCCTCATCCTGAAACTCCATCAAAGCTCTTCATGAATTTGCACGCAGCCTTTCCTTGATTAAAAATCAAATCCAGAACAGACACCGCATGCTCAAAAGGAGGGTGTATCTGATCGTATTCTGGATATCCCCCATAGTCCATCCATGTCAACTCAATCCCCTCTGCGGAAAAAACCTCGGGTACGATGTAATCCCGAGCGGCCGGTCCTGAGATGTACTCCGTCGCTCCGGCCTGCTTGCATAGACCGACCAACCGCTCAGTCTTTCCTTCAACAGGCTCATAGTCCATGGACCAGGTTAGCCGGGTTTCTATGCCCAGAATACCGTTGATCGCAACGAGGAAGGAGTGATTGACAAGACTCAACGATTGTTCTTCTGAACCAAGATAAAGGTCCTCCACCAGATCTCTATATTCCTTAAAGAAAGGCGCCTTAGAATAGCTGTGGACAATGGAAGACCAGTGGGATTTTCGCCATGCGTTGTCAGTAGTGCGAGTTTCGCAAATGCGCTGAGAGTACTTTCCTTTTACTTCTACAGGGATGGTTAGCCAGATAGTGCCATGCTGCGTCTTTACCCTGTTCCGGTTCCGCCAATCCCTGCGAGTATACTGCATATCATCAAACAGAATAAATTCATCGACCATATTGATCATGTCGAAATATCCCTTCCACGGAATATAGTTCGACTGAACGATGGCTACTTTTTTGCCTGTTTTCTTCATCATATAACTTCTTTCATCGCTTCCATTACGCGGTCCGCCATTTCGATCGTCATCCCGGCAAAGAGCGGTAATCTCAGAAGACGAGCGCTTGCGTCAACGGTTACATGCAAATCACCAACAGCGCGACCGACACTGCGACCGAATTCCGAGCTGTGTAAAGGAACATAGTGGAATACGGCAGATATTCCCTTTTCTCTAAGGCTTGAGATTACGCGATCCCTGACATTCTGGTCTTCGAGCAGGATGTAGTACATGTGTGCGTTGTGAACAACTCCGGTTGGAACAATAGGTCGGCGAAGGTAACCCTTCTGCTCCAGATCCAGAACTCCCGCATGATAGTGATCCCAGATCTGCATTCTGGCCCGATTGATAATATCCATCTCTTCGACCTGCGCTTTTAGAAAGGCAGCCACCATATCACCCGGGAGAAAAGAAGAGCCGATATCCACCCAGGTGTATTTGTCCACAAATCCGCGCAAGAATCGACTTCGATTTGTTCCCTTCTCACGGATCACCTCGGCCCGTTCATTATACAAGGCGTTGTTAATCAGCAAAGCGCCCCCTTCACCTGAAGAAATGTTCTTCGTCTCATGAAAACTGAATGTGCCGAGATCGCCGATAGCCCCTGGCGAGCGTCCACGATATGATGATCCTACAGCCTGAGCTGCGTCTTCAACAACGAGCAGCCCCTTTTTTTCTGCAAGAGTCATGATCGTTTCCATTTCGCAAGCAATCCCTGCATAGTGAACGGGTACAATCACCCTGGTTCGCTCTGTAATGGCCTCTTCGATCAGGGATTCATCAATGTTCAGAGTATCGGGTCTGATATCGACAAAAACGGGCCGGGCTCCTCGCAAAACGAAGGCATTCGCCGTGGACACGAATGTGTAAGAAGGAAGTATAACCTCATCTCCATCTTTAACACCGGACAGTATAGCAGCCATCTCAAGGGCCGCCGTACAGGAATGAGTCAGGAGAACCTTGGCCGAACCGGTTCGCAGTTGCAGCATACTCTGCACGTCTTTCGTAAAAGGACCATCACCGGACAGGTGACGGTTCACCTGAGCCTGCGCCATATACCAGAGTTCTTTTCCTGTAAGAAACGGCCGATTAAAAGGTATCGTATCCATATCAATTAAAGCATCTCGAAGAACGTCAAAACGGACCCGCTGCAATCTCGACAAGATAATCGGAATAATCCGTTTTTCCGAGAGAGCGCGCCATAGATTTCACTTCATCCGGCGTGAGCCAGCCATTTATCAAGGCTATCTCTTCGAGACAGGCGATTTTAAACCCCTGCCTTTTCTCGACAGTGTGAACAAAGGCTGAGGCCTCCATTAGACTTTCGTGGGTCCCGGTATCGAGCCATGCGAACCCGCGACCGAGCAACTCCACCTTGAGCTGCCCACGTCGCAGATACTCCTGATTTACAGTCGTAATCTCAAGTTCTCCCCTCTCAGACGGTTGAATCGTTCGGGCAATATCAATGACGCTGTTATCGTAGAAATAAAGGCCGGTCACAGCAAAGCTGGACTTTGGCACTACCGGTTTCTCTTCAATGCTCAAGACGCGTAAGTCACGGTCAAACTCGACAACGCCAAATCTCTCAGGGTCCCTCACCTGATATCCGAACACCAGTGCTCCCTGCTCAAGCCTGGCAGCCCGGCGGAGCAACGGCGTGAACCCCTGCCCGTAAAAAATATTGTCCCCCAGTGCAAGACAGACGTTGTCCTTTCCGATAAATTTTTCCCCAATAAGAAAAGCCTGCGCCAGGCCTTCTGGCCTGGGTTGCACCGAATACTCCAGAGAAATTCCGTATCCACTACCATTCCCGAGCAGTCTCTGAAAAGAGGATTGATCTTCTGGCGTTGTAATGATCAGTATATCGCGAATACCGGCCAGCATCAACACAGAGAGAGGGTAATAGACCATTGGTTTGTCGTATACAGGCAGAAGCTGTTTAGATATTCCTCTGGTTACCGGGTACAACCGAGTTCCGCTTCCCCCCGCGAGCACTATTCCTTTCATTTTCCTTTCCCGAGCCTCTCTCCATTATAGCGCTTACGCATAGGTTCCCACCACCATACATTATCGAGATACCATTGAACGGTTTTTCTCAAACCTGTTTCAAATGTCTCCTGAGGCCTCCAGCCAAGCTCATTCTCGATGCGACTTGCATCAATGGCATAGCGTCTGTCATGCCCCGGGCGGTCGTCGACAAAAGTAATAAGATTTTTGTGAGGTCTAAAGGGGCTATCCGGTTTCAATTCATCCAGCAGCCCGCATATGGCATGCACTACGTCGATATTACGGATTTCATTGCGCCCGCCGATATTGTAGGTGCGACCAGTTCGACCATTCAGAAAAACCGAAATTAGCGCCCTCGCATGATCTTCCACGAAAAGCCAATCTCGAATCTGATCGCCCTTTCCATATACCGTTATTGGCTTCCCCTCGATCCCATTGAGAATGGTAAGAGGTATCAGTTTCTCTGGAAAATGATATGGGCCGTAATTGTTCGAGCAGTTGGTTATTACAACATCCATGCCGAAAGTCCTACCCCAGGCCCGAACAAGATGATCAGAGGCAGCCTTCGTTGCCGAATATGGACTGCTCGGCTCATATGCCGTCTCTTCGGAAAATGCCGGCTCATCATGTCGGAGATCACCATACACCTCGTCCGTAGAGACATGATGAAATCTAAAGGAACGACCTGAAGCAATATACTGTCGTGTTACTTCAAGAAGGGTGTACGTACCGACAACATTCGTCTGAAGGAAACGGGCAGGTCCATCAATCGACCGATCAACATGACTCTCGGCAGCAAGGTGAATCATGCCCTCAGGGGAATACCGTTCGAAGACCCCCTGAATCGCTGCGGAATCACTAATATCGATCTGGTGAAAAGAATAGCGGCTGGAAGAGGAGACCGAATTTACCGACTCCGGGTTGCCGGCGTATGTCAAACAGTCAATGTTGAGGACTTCATGCCCCACTGCAATCAAGTGCCTGACAACGGCAGAGCCGATAAACCCCGCTCCGCCAGTAACAATTACCCTCATTATCTGACATAGAAGAGGTCCGGCTACTTGACTGTCAATGCTTTCCTCTGCCTGTCTTGAACATGCGTTCAAGACAGGCTTTGTTTTGAGGCCACCGACATCATTGACCAGTTTGAGCCGATTTTCAAAAACAAACGCAATACCTGAAAATCAGCCTCGGCAGCCGCTGTATTCCTACGCCTGTTCAAATGGTGAACAGACCCAGGGACTGCTCCTGAATGTACAAACGCCCGGTGAGCCGTGGCCGGGATCATAAGCGTGCAATATTACCTTTACACTCTGAAGTGTGGTAGAGCTGGTCCGGACACAAAACACCATGCGGATCATGAAATGTGTTGCAGTCAGGCACGATTCCGATCGTCAAACACACATTTGTGGCTCAAATCGCTCTGGATCGAAACGCACCTCGCCCCAGGACCAATCCAAGCAGCAGCAGTATCTGCATTACAACGGAAGCTGCTGGAATACCATGCAACCCCATTGAAGGAAGCAACAGAGCATTCAGGGCAAGTTTCGCGCCGACGGCGAATGCCGTGGCTATGATAATCGGACGATAGGCTCCGCGGCTTGCAAGTTCCGTGTAAATGAGCAAGGCGGCAAAATGAAAAGGCAGCTGTGGCAGGCCTGTTCGAAAGAGCTCTGAAACGATCGCCGTATCATCGGGCGTAAAGGCGCCGCGTTCAAAAAAAAATCGAATTAATGACGGGGCAACGATCCATCCGAGAGCGCCTGTGGCCACTCCTCCGAGAAAAAGAACGACAAGCCAGCGACGCACTATCTGCTGCAATCGCAACGGATCGTTCGCCTGTACATCCGAAAAAACCGAGATGGCCGCCCGATTGATGGCCGTCCCGCCGACTCCGATCAGCAGGGCCAGGAAGCGATTCGCGTAGCTCAAGGTGGCGACCGACCCTGTTCCTCCCGATGCTGCGGCAAAGATTGGATCCGTAACCTGAACGATTGTCAACAATCCCTGACTGGCAAGGACGATGATGGCCGTGCGCAAAAAAGGAGCCCAGAGAGCTGAACGAAAAGAAAGGGTAATGCTCAAAGCATCGCCCGAGCGCCATACAAGCCCGCCAAGTAGAAGGCTCTGTAGCGTGAATCCAATAAGGGTGGCGATGGCAAGAGGCATGATACTGTCGGCGGGAAATAGAAAAACGGTGATCAAAATGCATAACGAGGGGATGCTTTCAAGTAGCGTATTCCCATGGCGACCTCGGTCGAGAATCCAGGATGAAAAAAGTGCGTTCATGACGCCGGGAATAACGAGCAACACTATGATCCATATGACGGCCGACCCGAACTCGACAGTCTCGACCGATAAACCGATGAGCGACCAGTGAAGCAATCGATTCAGGGCAAAGAAGGCAATGAAGGCCACGGGAAGAGCGGCCAGCAGCGAAATGCCGAAGAGCTCCGATTTGAACGACGACTTCTCGGCGGTCGAGTATTTTCGCGCCAGTGGAATGAAGGCCGTTGTATATACGATGAGCAACAGTCCCAGGGGATAACTCACAGCGGCGAAAAGAAAGGCGTAGGCGTCGATGGCCGGTCCGACCCCGAAACGCCAGGCAAAGGCCATCTCTTTGACGGCTCCGATCCCCCGACCGAAGGCAAGAAAGACGGCCACCTGAATCATGCCGAAGGCGATACGACGATGCCGCGTGTCGATGGACTTCAATCTGTTAAAAAGCCGACGCATGCTTCGTTTCAACGTCCGTCAACGACCGCATTGATGACCTTCAGATAACGATCGATGACGATTTTCTCGTCGAACTGAGATTCGACTTTTCGCCTGCCTCTTTTGCCCATAGCGGTCCGCTCCGCGGCAGGAAGGCGCATCATGCGCTCCATCTTTGCGGCGAGATCCGACCTATCGCGGGATCGGCATAGAAAACCCGTCAGCCCGTCGTCTACGACGTCACGACAACCGGGAACATCCGTCGTGATGATTGGCCGTGCCATTGCTGCCGCTTCAAGCAATACACGCGACAGTCCTTCGCGATAGGACGGCAGTACCACGCATTCAGCGGCGGCCAGCTCGCTCGCTACGTCGTCGGTGGAGCCCAGATATCGAATCAGTCCCTCCTCAATCCAGCCGTCAAGGGTGCTCGAAGAAACGGCCGTGGGATTCTCCGTATAAAGGCCGCCGAGCACGGCGAACTCTGCGGTCGGATGACGATTCCGGAGCAACCGAGCCGCTTCGACAAATTCGTAGATGCCTTTGTCCTGAATCAGGCGACCGACGAAAAGATAGCGTCGCTTTGCCCGGGTTCTGCGCGGCCGAAAGCGCCGAAGATCGATGCCCGATCCGGGCAGGAGGGCGGTCTTAGTCTCCTGGACAAATCTCTTGCGGATAAACAGGTCACGATCATCCGCATTCTGAAAGAATACGGTGATGGGAAAGCGAAGAGCAAAGGCATACAGATAGCGCGCCAGGCGAAACACGGGATTGTGATCCAAAAAAAGCGAACCCAGTCCTGTGATATTACTGATGCACGGTATACTCAGTAGCCCGCCGACGATCGAACCGTAGATGTTCATTTTGATTGTGAAGTGCAATAGAACAGACGGCCGTTCACGACGATAAAGGCGGAAAAGATCGAAGGTCAGCTTGAGATCGCGAAACGGATTCACACCGGCATTGTCGAACTCTATACTCCTGTGTTCGAACCCCGCCTGCTCCAAGCGCTTCACATATTCGTCCGGGGCTGAAACCATAATAACCCGATACCCGTGCTCCTTAAGAGAAATCCCAAGGTTCATACGAAAATTATATAGACTCCAGGCAGTGTTAGAGACCACCAGGATCGTAAGACCATTCATGTCTACTCTATCAGACAGCGGCTATCTCCTTGAGGGTCAATCCCATTCTGGCGACGCAGGTCAATGGGCCATGAAGTACCGGATATACCAGGGCATCGCAGCTTTCAACCCTTCTTCAATCCGAATCTGCGGATCATACCCGACCAACTCCCGGGCCCTGCCTACATCGGCGAGCGAATGCCGTATGTCGCCCTGGCGAGAATCACGATAAACGGGACTTGCATTCCGGACGCCCTCAAAGTGACAACTCAAATTATTACGTAACAGCTCATACAACCGATTCAACGTGGTTCTATCGCCGACGGCAACGTTAAATACCTCACCATAGGCCCGGGAATCTTTACACGTAGCAGCCAGCATATTCATCTGGATAACGTTGTCTATATAGCAGAAATCCCGGCTTGTCTCACCATCACCGTTAATGTAAACGGGCTCTCCTTTGATCAGCGCAGCCGTCCATCTGGGAATAACGGCTGCATACTCACCCTCGGGATCCTGACGTCGCCCGAACACATTAAAATAGCGCAATCCTATCGCTTCCATCCCGAAGTTACGAGCGAACACGGACGCATACAATTCGTTCGTCTTTTTTGTGACTGCATACGGCGAAAGCAGATTTCCCGTGCGTGGCTCGACCTTAGGCAATTCAGCCGAATCTCCATAGACGGAACTGGAAGAAGCGTAGACAAAGCGACGAACACCGGCTTCTTTCGCCGCCGTTATCATATTCAAGAAGCCCGTAACGTTGGCACGATTCGTCGATACCGGATCTTTGATGGAACGCGGAACGGAGCCAAGAGCTGCCTGATGCAACACGACATCCACTCCTTTGCAGGCAACCTCACAGGTAGTATAATCCGCAATATCGCCCTCTATCAGACGAAAGTTTCCAAATGCGTCTCCCGTGCACTGCTCCACATCCATCAAATTGGATCGGCGGCCAGTGCTGAAATTGTCCAGGCCTACAACCTTCTGACCGCTCGCCAGCAGGAATTCCACCAGATTCGATCCGATAAAACCCGCGGCCCCCGTAACGAGATATGTGCGGGACTCCCTCTTCAATTCTTTTTGAATTTCTAAGAGCATCACAACCTCCCGTCCACGACTTCTCGATCGAGGAAAGATTTCACATCGTAAATTACTCGACCAGAATTTCGCGATAGCTGCAAATCTTGAAACTGTTTGTGCGCAACTCCGAGCACAATTGCGCTATAGTCCGTAAATGCAGGCGCCGAAAGAAGCTGTAACCCGTATTCGCGCATCACCTCATCGGCATCTGCCCATGGATCGTAGACATCAATATGGCATCCATAGTCCTGCAACTCGCGCACGACATCGATAACCCGCGAGTTTCGGATATCCGGACAGTTTTCTTTAAAGGTAATCCCGAGCATGAGCACACGCGCGTCCAGCACCCGTAACCCTTTACGAATCATGCATTTTACAATCTGGCCCGCTACGTATTGTCCCATATTGTCGTTGAGACGACGGCCAGCGAGAATGATCTCAGGATGATATCCGATCTGCTGCGCCTTATGCGTTAAATAATAGGGATCAACACCGATACAATGTCCGCCTACAAGGCCAGGACGGAAAGGGAGGAAGTTCCATTTTGTCCCCGCGGCCTTGAGAACGGATTCTGTGTCGATCCCCATTCGGTTAAAGAGAATAGCCAGCTCGTTTACAAACGCGATATTAATATCCCGTTGAGCGTTTTCAATCACCTTTGCCGCTTCGGCCACTTTGATAGAGGGAGCGAGATGTGTTCCCGCTGTGATAATGGAACCGTAAACGGCGTCGATTCGAATCGCCACCTCTGGAGTAGACCCAGACGTAATCTTTTTTATATGCTGAACGGTATGCTCTTTATCTCCAGGATTGATTCGTTCGGGGGAGTATCCACAGAAAAAGTCAATATTGAATCGCAACCCCGAAAAACGCTCAAGCACAGGAACACAATCCTCCTCGGTCGCTCCTGGATACACCGTGCTTTCGTAGACGACAATGTCGCCTTTCTTAAGCACACGCCCAATTGTTTCACTTGCAGCGATTAGAGGTCTGAGATCCGGACTCTTATATTCATCAACAGGGGTAGGCACGGTTACTATGAAAAAATTACACGATTTAATCTCATCCAAATCGGAAGTAAATTCCAGACCGTTCCCTATTGCCGTCTGCAATTGCTCGGTGCTGAGTTCGAAAGTCCGGTCAAAGCCGCTCCTGAGTTCGCCGATTCGCGCGCCACTAATGTCGAATCCTTTCACTCTAAATCGGGACGAAAATGCCGTGGCAAGCGGCAGTCCGACATAACCAAGACCGACCACGCAAACGCGCAAATCCTCGGACATCGATCGAATCTCCTCAGGTAGTCCCCTTACGCAAAAAAACTCTGAAAGAAATCTTTGCACAATCAGATATCGTGTTGCATACTGACACGTCAAGCCGAAGTTTCCCCAGCCCCTGGAGAAGGACCGATCTTCCCAGTGCCCTGGTCCGGCGATATGATCTTCCCCCTTTTCCTGGAAAGAGATAGTTTAGGGGCAAGAGTCACAGGATGCGTCAACACAGGCGGCAGCCCGAAAGGATTTGCCGCCCGAAACAGGCTACCGCAACGGCAGCCTGTAGGTGGCCGAGAAATCGACGGTCTTGATCATCTCCCGCGCCTTTGTGCGATCAAAGATATAGTCCCCGAGCAGAGCCATCTGAATACGGTTCTGAATAACGTCGGTGATGCTGCCGTTGTATTTGTTATTCAGCTCAAAACTCACGTATTTATATTCATAAATCTCGTATTTTAAACCGGCCGTCAGCGTAAGCCTTTCATTCACGAGATAACTTCCGCGAAGGGCGACATAAGGTCCTTTCACGGTAATATCTCCGGTATAACGGGTTCCATCGAGCCTGAATTCACCGTAACTCAGGTACACCTTTGAATCTTCATCGATAAAGGCATCCCCTTTGCCCGAGTAATAGCCAAGCAGAAGAGACATCGCGACATAGGTACGGCCGAATTCAAAGGGCATAAGAAACTCGACGCCTCCGATCACGCCCTTCGACGATGAGCCGCCGTCGATCTTTGCCTGTGTCCATGCGGTAAAAGGCAGATCGGCGAAAAGACCGAAGCTGCGAAAGTCGGTCTCCGTTTCCATCAGATGCCGGCGTCCGCCGACGAAGGGTCTTACGCGAAAATACCCGGCTTCATAAACGTCGGCGCGCAGAGCAAGCTCAATCATGGTACTGCGAATCGGATCATGCAGTTCGGCGCTCTGATAAGAAAACTCACTGCCTTTATCGGTTATCTGAGCGAAGGTGCGACCGCTCGTCTTTCCCTGTGAAACGCTGCCATCAAGGTCAAGGAAAAATCGTCCGTAGTTATACCCGATGCCAAGCGCGAGCATGGGCGAGAGATCGGCGCTGCGATCCTTTCTATCGGCAAAGCCGCCGCGAAACTCCGAGCCGATCATAGTGATCGAATTGCGCAGACCAAGAATACCGGCCCGCACATGCTGAACACCAAGCCCTCCGCGAAAGTTCAGGTCGTTCTGTCGGTAGGACGGCTTCTGATCTTTGCGCTGCTGATCCTTTTTTTGCTCTTCGGTCTTTTTGAGTTCTTCTGCCTTCTTCAGTTCCTCGGCTTTTTTCTGCTCTTCAAGCTTCTTACGCTCGGCCTCTTCTTTCAGGCGCTGCTGTTCCAGCTGCAGGCGTTTCTGCTCTTCGATCTGTTTACGCTGCTCTTCAAGTTTGCGTTGCTCTTCGAGTCGCCTCAATTCCTCTTGCTTACGCAGCTCTTCTTGCTTGTTCCGAGCGCTATCGTATTCGATGCGGCGAATCTGCGCCTTGGAGATCTTGCGCAACCCCTGTGGCGTTCTGATAAATACGTCGGTGGCGGATTGATTCTCAATCTTACCATCGATATTTGTTCCGTTGGCGAGATAGATCGTATCGGCCAGAAGAGGAGCGGCAAGAATAAACACTATGATTATTGTCAGTTTTTGAGCCACGCATCGCATTGAGTTCAACTCCTTTGAGTTTCCTTGTTTGCCGTCGGTTTTATCTATGTTATGAGACGACCATCATATTTGACGGAAAAAAAGACGAATCGCTCACAATTTTGGCGCTGGCAAGCCCATTTTCGCGCCGTCTTAATTCGATTGACTGCATGGCCGTCGGCGCAACCGTTCTGCTATGGCTTCTTCGGTCATTCTCGTTGTCGAAGACGAACCCGCCATCGCCGATACGATCTGCACCGCACTACGCCTGGATGGGTTCACGGCCGTTTCTGTCGGCACGGCAGCGGCGGCGCTTTCCCGCCTTGCAGATGATGTGAGCCTTGCCATCGTCGATATCGGATTGCCTGACCGCAGCGGATTCGACCTCTTACGCGAAATACGTAAGCTATCCTCGGTGCCCGTCATGTTGCTTACGGCGCGATCCGAAGAGATCGATCGCGTGCTCGGCCTGGAGCTCGGCGCAGACGATTACGTCGTCAAGCCCTTCTCTCCGCGCGAGCTGGTGGCTCGCGTACGTGCTATTCTGCGACGCATCTCCACCACGCCTTCGACGCCTACAGGAGAGTCCGGTTCCACCTCTGTCGATTCGCATGCGAACCATCAGAAGATCATCGGCCCCTTTCAGATCGATCGCGGCCGAAAGGTCATTCACTATGCCGGTCAACGACTGCATCTGAGCGCCTATGAATACGGCACGCTTGAGCTCTTCCTCGATCATCCGGGCCAGGTTTTCTCGCGAGAACAGATCATGGATCGCGTCTGGGCCGATCCCGAAGAGAGCTTTGATCGCGCCGTCGATACGGTTATCAAGAACATCCGAGCGGCGATTCGATCGGCGCAGGCCGATTCGGCGCTTGATCCCATAGAGACAAGGCGCGGCATGGGATACTGTCTTCGCGAAGAGATCGCCCGATTTGAGATACGCTAACGAGGGAGTACCGATGAACTTAAAAAACGGCATGAGCATTCGCCTTCGGTTGAGCATCGGTTTTTTTTTGTCCTTGTCGGCGCATTCTACTTTCTGATCGATTCCATCCTTAAAGATATTCGTCCGCGTTATCTTGAAGCGGTTGAAGAAAGCCTGAACGACACGGCGCATCTACTCGCTTCTCAGGTTGAATTGCAACTTCGTGACGGACGCCTTGATCCGTCCTTATTACAGTTAACCTTTCAGCGCATGCAGGAGCGCGAATTCACGGCGAAGATATACGGGCTCGTAAAAACCCGCACCTCTCTTGACGTCTATATTACCGACGCTCGCGGCATCGTCATCTTCGATTCGACGGGCAAATCCGTCGGCGAAGACTTCTCGCGCTGGAACGACGTAGCGCGCACCCTGCGCGGAGACTACGGTGCACGGTCTTCGCGTTCCGACGCCGATGATCCCGCGTCGGGAGCGCTTTTCGTATCCGCGCCGATCCGGCATGGCGATGCGGTGATCGGCGTCTTGACCGTCGTCAAATCCAAAGATAGCGTTACGCCGTTCATCGATCTGGCACGCCGTAAGTTCATCCTTGCCGGATGGATGGCAGCCGGAGGCATCATTCTCTTCTCGATTTTGATTACGATCTGGATCACCTCGCCCATCAAGCGTCTGCGAACGTATGTGGAGTCGTTACAGAGCGATCATCCGCTGCCTGTGCCGCGAAGCAGCGGCGAGGTGGGCGAGCTTGCCCGTGCTTTTGAGGCGATGCGGCGAGAACTCGAAGGTCGCCAGTACGTCGAGCGCTATGTGCAGACGCTGACGCATGAGATCAAGAGTCCGCTTGCCGCCATCCGCGGATCGGCCGAGATCTTGCAGAGCGATTTAACCGAAGAGGATCGAAAGCGAATGCTGCGCCACATCGAAACGGAAAGCGGTCGTATCAACGAGATCATCCAGCGTATGCTCGATCTGTCTTCGCTTGAGAATCGCTCACAGCTGCGCGACATCGAAGAGATCGCCGTCGCCGACCTTCTTGCCGACATCGCTGTGTCGCTTGAACCGATCGCCCGGCAGCGACAGATCAAGCTCGACATCAAGGCGGATCAAATGATCGTAAGGGGGGAACGTTTCTTGATCCGCAAGGCCGTCGAGAATCTCATCCACAATGCCATTGATTTTGCTCCGACATCGTCGACGGTGCGCATCGCATGCGAACGCCGCCGTGGAATGATCGCCCTGCTCGTCAGTGACGATGGTCCGGGTATTCCCGATTACGCGATAGACCGCATCTTCGAGCGCTTCTATTCGTTGCCGCGCCCCGAAACGGGACGCAAGAGCACCGGCCTCGGCCTGCCGTTCGTCAAAGAGGTGATGGAGCTTCACGGCGGACGCTGCGAGGTGACCACGAACGGACAGACGACGGCGACGCTTCTCTTTCCGGATTGAATTCGATAAGAATACTCACAAAAAGCTCACAATCCGCCCATCACTTTTTCGAATCCGCTCAAACTGCGCTCAACGCAGTGCTCGAAATTCTGTGCATATAACGCTGCAGCCAGAGCGCTGCACGCAAGGAGAAACTGTATGACAGATTTTCAAAGCCGCATCGGCTTTTCCCCCATGTGGAAGATCTTTTCTATCGGCGTGTTGATCCTCATTCTGCTCATCCCGCTTATGATGGTGCGCTCTCTGATCGACGAACGCAGCATCCGATACGATGAGGCGGTGGCCGAGATCAGCTCGCGCTGGGGCAACGAACAATCGTTCTCGGGGCCGATGATCGTAGTTCCCTATACGGAAGTAGTTAGCCGAGATAAAAACGGTCCCGTGTATGCCTATCGCTCGGCCTATTTTCTGCCCGAAGACCTGAAGATTGACGGGGCGCTGGAAGCGGAGAAGCGCAAGATCTCGATCTATGAGGCCGTCCTGTATTCGGTCAATCTAAAGGTCCAGGGAGTATTCCGTCTGCCTACGGAGGCGTCGCTCAGGGCCGCTTCGGGAGGCGAAATCACGAAGATACACTGGGATCGCGCCTTCGCCGTCATCGGCATCAGCGATACGCGCGGCATCAAGCAGGATCTTGCGTTTGAATGGGATGGAGCAAGGCGATCCTTTCTTCCCGGCACAAATCGTTCGCAGCTTTTCGCCACAGGCCTTCACAGCGCCATTCCACTTGACGGCAAGGGCGGAACGGCTCCCTTTAAGTTCAACCTGCAACTGCTTGGAAGTCGCTCCCTTTCGTTTACGCCGATCGGTAAATCGACGAACGTGAAGCTTGAAGGCGGATGGGGCGATCCGGGTTTTACGGGAGCGCTGCTTCCCGAACCGCGTACGATAACGGATAACCATTTTACCGCCGAATGGAACGCTTCTTATTACGGTCGCAGCTACGGGCAGATATTGATCGATCCCGAGGCCGATGCGTCAGGAGCCATAAGCGCCTCTTCTTTCGGCTTCCAGCTCATTCAAACCGTCGATCACTATCAGAAATCCGAACGTGCGGCGAAATACGGTATCCTGTTTCTTCTGTTAACGTTTACGGCCTTCTTTCTTTTTGAGATCTATACGGGATTGCGGCTGCATCCGCTTCAGTATTTGATGGTCGGCTCGGCGATGGTCGTCTTCTACCTGCTCTTCGTTTCGCTTTCAGAGCATGTCGTCTTTGTCTTCGCCTACCTGATCGCCGCACTTGCAACGACGGGGCTGATAAGCGCCTACGCCGCCGTGATTCTACGGAGTCGCAAACGTGCAGGCATTCTTGCCGGCTTGCTGGCCGCGCTCTACTCGTATCTGTATGTCGTCATGACATCTGAAGACAGCGCCCTGCTTCTCGGTTCGATCGCCCTGTTCGGCTTCCTTGCGCTTGTGATGTATCTGACCCGCAAGATCGACTGGTATGCGATGGGAAAAGCGGCTCCGGCAGGCGCCTTAAAATAATCCCGTTCATTTAACAGGGGCCATCAAGGCAAGGAGCGGCAGGGTTCCTGATAGCTAACCTCGGACGACGACCGCCGAAAAAGGCCGCACGGTTTTTTTCAGCGGTCTTTTTTTTAATTGCCTTCTGAATCAAAAGAACGGCGTCCTATACGACGTCTATGGAGCGCTTTTTTCGCAGAACCGGCATTCGGGTAAAGCTGCTGATTATCCTCGGCCTTTTATCATTGCCGTATCCGGTTTTGATGGGCCTTTTGATACGGCAGCAGAACGTTGCCATTCGATTTGCCGAAAAAGAGCTGCTGGGGGCAGAGTTTAACCGGTCTCTTTTTCAACTGTTCTCCAGAGCCGAATCGCAGGGCTTCGTCGAAGCGGGCGAGCTCAAAGATGTGGACGCACTGAATCAGGAGATGGGCGAGGCGCTGAAGTCCGGCGAACTATGGCAGGCCCTTCGCCCCCTGCTGCTGGCTGCCGGAGCAGACGAGCGACGACAGCGTTTCCTCGAACTGAATACGCGCGTCGGCGATACGTCCAATCTCATCCTTGACCCTGACCTTGATAGCTACTACGTGATGGATATTACGACGATTCGCCTTCCTCTGCTTCTCAAGCGTCTGGGCGAGATCAGCGAACGAAGCGATGAGCTGCTTGCACGCGGAAGCATCACCGATTCGGAGCGCGAGCAGCTGCTTCTCCAGGAAAGCCTTCTCGAAGAACAGCTACAGGGCATCCTGCATTCGCAACAGACGATCTTCGAGTATAACCCCGAGCTGCGACCGGCGATGATAGCCGCCCACGGAAAATTCAGCACTCGTATGGACGCCTTCCGGAACCGGCTGGAAACTCTTCTGTTCGAAGAAAAGGCCGATAGGGCGGGAAGGGCGGCCTTTGAGAAAGCGCGGCGTGAGGCGATCACCGGCATCGTCGATTTTTATATCACAACGTCGCAGCTTCTCGTCATTTTATTGAACAAACGCATCGACGGGTTCGTCATGCAGCGAAACGTAACGACCGGAATCGTCGCCGTTCTCATCGTTACGAGCGTCGCCCTGACCTTTCTGCTCATCGGTTCCATTATACGGCCGTTGCGCGAGATCGGAAGCCGCATGAACGAAATCGCCGACGGACAGGGCGATCTCACATCAAGGCTCACAGAGGATTTGCCCGATCGCGATTTATCGGTGCTTGCCGCCGCCTTCAATCGCTTTGTCGGGCGCATTCGCGATATCGTTCTTGAGGCGCGACGCCTCGCCGGCCGACAGGCATCGTCGGCAGGCGATCTGAAAAGTTCCTCGGAGCATTTCGGGCGTGATATGCAGGCCGAAGCGGCCACTATGGAAGAGATCTCGGCTACGATGGAAGAGATATCTGCCTCGGCCGATCAGGTCGCTTTTTCAGTCGAGGGAACGGTGCAGGCGACGCACGATCTGATGAAGAGCATGGACCGACTCTCGTCTATTCTCGGTCAGGTGACTTCGCTCATAAACCGAACATCGTCGTTAACCGATCAAACGACGGAACAGGCGAATGAAGGCCGACAGGGAATGCAGAGCATCCTTGAAACGATCTCAAACATCCAGCAGAGCTCGGCCCTGGTCGACGACATTATCATGATCATTGAAGAAATCGCCGAGCGAATCAACCTGCTTTCGCTGAACGCCGCCATCGAGGCGGCAAGAGCCGGCGAAGCAGGCCGGGGATTTGCCGTCGTCGCCCAGGAGGTCAGCCGTCTGGCCGACCAGACGAACAGCAGCATCAACGATATCGGCAATCTGATCAAAGAAAATGGAGAGAGAATCGAACGCGGTTCGGCAACGATCCGCACGACGGTGCAGACCATCAACGATGTCATCGAAAGCGTCGGCAACATCTCGCGAAGCGTGCTCGAGATCTCCGCTCTGATTCCAGAAGAAGATCGAATCAAAGATATGGTGAACGCAAGCGCCGGCGATCTGCTGAAACGAGCGACGGGCATCGAGCAATCTTCAATCGAACAGAAGTCGGCCATTCTCGAAATCACAAAGGCCATCGCCAGTATTAACGATGCAGTACAGCGCAGCGCCCGTCACTCGACGCATGTGCTGGAGCGCGCCGTCGATGTCGACTCCGACGCCGGCGAGATGACGAAGCTCGTCGAGAAGTTCCGCACCTGACAGCGCAAGAGCCGCGGGTGTGGTCGCACCGACGTTTGCTCCCCGACCAATTTGCGATTGCAGGCCCGGGCACTCTCTACGAACTGCCACTTCAGAATGGAACATTTTGATAACGTTCGCCTTGTTCCGAAGGCGAATATCTATGACGGCGGCAAGTGCGTCAGCCACACCTTCTACTCAGAAGACTGGAAGAAAAAGACGGCCGGGGTGATGTTCCCGGCGACGCATCATTTCAATACCGAAGAACCCGAACGTATGGACGTCATCGAAGGCCAGTGTCGCGTGCGCCTTGCCGGCGAGACGGACTGGAAGGAATACCAGAAGGGCGAGTTCTTTGACGTGCCGGGACACAGCTCTTTCGATATCGAGATTATCGAGACGATGCATTACATCTGCCACTTCGGCTGATGTCTCTGCCGCGATTTACTGCCGCAATGGCGGTGGCTATCGGACGCCAGGTGGAAGATTTCGGCCTTTCAGGCGCCTTCATTCTAAGAGGGCGCCGAAAAGGGCCTCGGCAGGCTGCGGCATGCCGAACAGGTAACCCTGCACCTCCTCGCAGCCAAGTGCGAGAAGCAGATCAAGCTCTTCGCGCCGCTCCACGCCTTCGGCGACCACGGATAAATCAAGGGCCTTCGCGATCATAATCATGGCCTGAACGAGATGCCTTTTGCGCGGCGAATCGGCGAGGCCCGTTACAAACGATCGATCGATCTTGATCGTATCGACGGGAAGGCGCTCCAGATAGGTAAGCGATGAATAACCCGTTCCGAAGTCGTCCAGGGCGATGCGAAAACCTTCTCTGCGCAAATCGTGCAGGACGGTTAACGTTTTCTGATCAAGATTCATAACGGTCGATTCCGTGATCTCAAGCTCGAAGCAGCGTGCATGCAGACCGACCTGATGCACCGTATCTCGCAGCTTCTCAAGCAATCCGACCTGATAAAATTGCTTCGCTGAAAGATTCACCGAGAATACGAAACCTTCGGGGAAGACGTGCTTCCACTGACTGTAAGACCGCACGGCATCGCGAAACACGCCCTCGCCGAGCCCATAAATGAGGCCCGTTTCTTCGGCGATGGGAATAAAGGCATCGGGAAAAAGAACCCCGTGCACCGGATGCATCCATCTAATCAGAGCTTCGACCGCTATCATGCGTCCGCTCTGCGCATGCACGCGCGGCTGAAAATACGGAACAAACTGCCATTCGCGAACGGCCTGACGTATCTGCCCCTCCTTCTCGAAACGATCTCTGCTCTGTTTCAACTGCGCTGCGTTGTAGAAGACATATCTTCCTCGCCCTTCTTCTTTCGCCCTGTAAAGCGCCATATCGGCCAGTCTTAAAAGATCGTCGGGCTCGTTTGCATCGTCCGGATACAGGGCGATGCCGATGCTTGCGCCGATCGTCAGCTCCGTATCATTGACGGCAAAGGGCGCTTCAAACGAAGCGAGCACCTTTTCGGCGACGGATGCGGCGTGATCGTTCTTGCCGAGTCCCGGCAGAAGCACCATAAATTCGTCGCCACCCTGACGGCTCACCGTATCGTCAGGACGCAATGCGCTCTGAATGCGCCGGGCCGCGGCCACAAGTATCAGGTCGCCGTGAGCATGACCGAACGTATCGTTCACAAATTTGAATCGATCGATATCGACGAAGAGTACGGCTACCTTCTCGTTCAACCGGTTCGCACGCAGCAAGGCCTGATGCAGACGGTCCGAAAAAAGGCTGCGATTCGGAAGATCGGTCAGCGTATCATGCATCGCCTGATGAACGAGCGCCTCTTCGGCCTGCTTGCGATCGCTAACATCAAACATGATCCACGCCGCTCCGCGAGCCTTTCCCGTTTCATCCTGAAGCGGCATGAGCGTCGAATCGAACCATTTTTGAGGTCCGCTTGCAGATTTCAGCGGAATCTCTTCGCGAAAGATTCCCTTGCGACGGTATTCGCTCAAAGCCCGCAAAAAGATGCGAGCGCTGCGTTTCTCGGTAACAAGCCTGTAGACGGGCTTCCCGATCAGGTCGGATTTTTCGCGACCGAAGAACTCACAGAAGGCGTCGTTCACGCGCAGCAGAGTACCGTCGTTTTCCATCATGGCAAAGAGAGAGACGCGTTCAAGAGCGTTTCGCAGATCTTCCAGCTCGCTGTAGGCGCGCGATAACGCCTCTTCGGCCTGCACCCTTTCGGTTATATCTTCGATAATACCGAGCTTCATGAACGGTCGCCGCATCTCATCACGCACGACGGCGACGACGGTTCGTGCCCAGAAATCGCTGCCGTCTTTGCGCACATATCTCTTGCGCAGCTCGTAACCCGGCACAGGCTCCTCGCGAACAAGTTCAAGAATACGCTCGTTCTCGGCGACGTCGTCGGCGAATGTGATTTCTTTCAGGTGCCGTCCGCGAAGCTCATCGATGTTCATTCCAAGCATATGAAGAAACTCCGAGTTGGCGTCGGTGATGTGCCCCGGGTTATCGGTTACGGCGATGCCAAGCGGCGAGCGCTCGAAAATCGTGCGGAATTTCGTTTCGCTTTCCATCAGACGTCGCTGCGTTAACCGCTCTTCAGTGACGTCTCTGTCCGTCGAAACGAAATGACTGATCCGCCCGTTTTCGTCGAAAATGGGCGTGATCACCTTTTCGACATTATAGATGGTACCGTCTTTACGGCGATTCTGCATCTCGCCGCGATAGGCGTGCCCCGAAAGCAGCCTATTCCACATCTCGCCGTAAAACGAATCAGAATGCGTACCCGATTTCAGAATCGAAGGGGATTGACCGACGATCTCTTCGGCCTTCCATCCTGACTGCAATTCAAAGGCGGCATTCACATAGAGAATGCGACCGCCGGCGTCGGTGATCAATATGCCTTCTTGAATCTGATCGACGGCGGGCAGCACAAGCGAGGCGCTTTCTGAAAGACGGCGCATACTCTCCACGTCATGAAAGACGCAGAGCATCCCCTCCGCCGTCGGAGTTCCGTGGACGGTTACGGAACGATGTTTGCCGCAAAGGCCGGTGAACCCATGAACTATTGTCGGGTTTCCCCCGCGAATCGCCTCGAGCAACGTAGAGCCGTCATCCCACTTTACCGCGTCCACAATCGAAACACCGGCTTGGGTAAGGGCAAAGAAGGACTGAAAGGCGCCGTTAACGCAGGTGATCACGTTCTTTTCGTCAAGCAGGCAGGCCGGACGAGGAAGAGCAGAAAGGCACGGACATTCTTCTGAGGAAGGTATCATGAATTACTCGCTGGCCGCTGCTCAGCGGTTATAGCCAATGGGACGTGATCTGGAAAGGAAAAAAAGGAAAATCCAGACAAAAAACATCCGTAATCTCGGATGCCCATTTACTTAGAATAGTCGAAGTTTCTGTCGATCAACGACCGATCGCAGTCAGCGCATGAACAGCGCGACGTAATCCATCAAGCGTAAGCGGAAACATCGGCATCAGATCGGCGATGGCCTGCACGGTTTCATGGTGCCAGGTGTGCGGAGGATCTGGGTTCAGCCATGCCGTACGCGGAAAGCGGGCCAGCAAAAACCTCAATCTTTCGTATCCGTTCAGTACGTTCTGTTGCTTCTGTCGCAGCGTCTCTTCATCCGTCTGACCGGCTCGATAATAATATTCAAAGAAGGCATGACGTTTATCAAAGAGCTCATACGGGCTCATACAGGCGTCGCCGACATAAAGCAGCCGCGTCTCGTCGTCGTATTTGCGACAGAACTCATCGATCGTGATCATCTTTGAAAAGCCTGCGTCTTCAAAGAGGTAATCATACACGACGTTATGAAAATAATAATGCTTGAAGTGTCCGAAGTGGTTCGTCTTAGAAGCGGCTGAAAACAGCCGGCTCACAAGTGCGGCATGCGGCGACATACTCCCGCCTACGTCCATGAGAAGCAGAAGGCGTAATCGGTTCTTTCTCGACTTTACGAATACGGCTTCGGGATCTCCGGCATTGTCGGCCGTGCGTCTGACGCTGTCGGGAATCGAGAATTGAGGCCTTCCTTCGCGACGAAGATCTCGCAGACGACGCAATGCGATCTGAAACTGACGCACGCTTAACCTTTCATCATCGCGATACTCCCGGTATCGACGCTCCCCGAGCGAATCGATGGCGCTGCGATTGCCCGGATGTCTTTCATCGCCGCCGATTCGCACTCCGGCCGGATTCACTCCTGAATGGCCGAAGGGCGATTTGCCTTTTGTTCCGATCCATTTAGTACCGCCGTCATGCCTCTCTTTCTGTTCTTTGAGCCTCTCTTCAAGCTGTTTCCACAGCTCATCCGGTGAAAAATGAGGGGCTTCACCGGGACGTTCGGTTAACTCGGCAGCCCTCTGCAGCCATTGTTCGATGGCCTGTCGGAAGGGGTCATCGCCGGCGCCGATCTGCCCCGAGAACATACGGGCAAACACAAGATCAAAGGCGTCATAGAACCGCACGTCTTTGACGAGAGTCGCTCGCGAAATCAGATAAAAACGCTCGGGCGTTACAGGCATCCTTCGATGGGCGTACCCACGCAGGGTCTGCATCAGGTCAAGGTACTCGCCTGTGCTGACCGGAATGCGGTGTTTACGCAGCTCATAAAAGAAATCGAAGAACATAGCTTCCCGTGCGATTCTCTATCGTCCCTGAAGGCGGCGAAGATCCTCTTCGTTTTTGATCAGCGCCCCGATGTACGGTACGGCGCCTCCGGAACCGGTCCCCTGCCCCGCACCGAGGCCGCCCTGATGAAGCAGAATCTGAATCCAGTCGATAAGCTCTGAAGTGGACGGCTTCTTTCGTAAGTCTCGCGTATCACGCAGCCGATAGAAGGCAGCTAACGCTCCGTCCATCAGTTCTTTCTCGATATCAGGAAAGTGGGAGCGCAGAATGACGCGCATGAAATCGGGAGACGGGAAGTCGATATAATGGAAGATGCAGCGTCGCAGGAAGGCGTCGGGCAATTCCTTTTCGTTATTCGATGTGATGATCGTCAGCGGTCGCCTTTTCGCGACGACACGCCGTCCCGTCTCGACGATGAGGAATTCCATCTGGTCGAGTTCGAGCAGAAGATCGTTCGGAAATTCCGGATCGGCCTTATCAATCTCATCGATCAACACGATGGACGGACCCTCGTTTTCAAAGGCTTCGCCGAGAGCGCCCATGCGAATATAGTTCTCGATATTGCGCACACGTTCTATGTTCTCATCGAAGCGCGAGTCGTTCAATCGCGATACGGCATCATAATCATAGAGGCCCTCTTTTGCCTGCGTCGTCGACTTTACATGCCATGAGTAAATCGGCCACTTTCGACGATCGGCGATGGCTCTTGCAAGAAGGGTTTTCCCTGTTCCGGGCTCACCCTTTAATAGAAGCGGACGACCGGTGATCTCGGCGACCATTACGGCCTCTTCCAGCTCCGGAGGCACTACATAGGTATCCTGAATGACTGACACAGGCTGAAGAAAGCGTATTCCAGACGAGGGTCAAGGCGAAATCATCGCCGCTTCTTCGGTGCGACGGTCAACGGCAGGCTGATCGTCACGCGAAAGCGAGACGCATCCCGTTCGATGGTGAGCGTGGCTCCGAGGGCGTCGGCGGCCGCCTTCGCCTGCGCAAGACCGAGCCCGTAACCGGGAACGTCGGAGGCGCGATGAAAAGGCTTCATCAGCTCTTCGGCCGTCGATTCATCGCCTTCTTTACGCACGTATCCGTTCTCGATCGTGATCTGCGTACCGTAAAGCCAGACCTTCACCTGCGAAGAATCCGGGGCGAATCGCGCCGCGTTATCCAGAAGGACTCCGAGAAGCGTTCGTAACGCCTGTCGGCGCACGGGCAGACGCGTTCCCGATTCGGGGGCAGCGACTTCCAGTTCGATGTTCTTTTCTCGAAAAAGAGGGTCCTGGCGTTTCAACATCAGATGCAGCTCTTCGGCAAGGTCAAGTGTTTCGACGGGCTGCTCGCGCAGCATTCCCGCTCGCGAGAAATCAAGGATGGCGCCGATGAGGCGGTCCATATCTTCGATCTCAAGCTGCATGGAGTTTGCCCGTGCCGGCGTCTGCGGCGAATTCGGCTCATCCTCGATCATGCCGGCAAGAATGCGTATACGCGCAAGAGGCGACCGCAATTCATGCGATACATGAGCAAGCAGATGACGAGACGCCATGACCATCGCCTGCACGCGCTCCGCCATCCGGTTAAAGTCTTTTGCCAGCGCTCCGATCTCGTCATGCGATCGAACATCGGCCCTGCTCGACAGATCGCCTTCGGCGATATGATGCGCCGATTCGCGCAACTCTTTAAGAGGAGAGGTGAGCTTGCGGCTGAGCGGAATGGCCATCAGGGCGAGTATGGCGCCGGTGATCAACATCGCCGTTAAGAAACGCTGCAGCGGGCCCGCTCCTTCGTCGGTGCGGTCGATGACAAGCTGTATATGCGAACCGGTAAGCGGAGGCTTCATGATGGGAATCGTTAGCATGAGGATGCTGCGACGCCAGTCATGCTTGATACGAAAGTTACCCAGATCCTTCTCGCTTCCCTGACAGGATTCGTCTGATCCGTTAGACGAAGAGGCGAGTATCGTGCCGTCAGGCCCGATCAGGCGCAGACGCGCATCCAGCGCCTTTGCCATGCCTTCAAGAAACGGATTGAGCGTCGCCGGACCTCCCTGAATCCATTTGTCGACGACGACCTCCGACAGGATAAAGGCGTGAGCCCGGCCGAGCTTTTCAAAACGATCGGGCACATCGGTTAACTGCATCAACCGGAATACGATGCTTGCCGAAAGCGTCGTCGTGAGTACGGCGACGACGAGGGCGATCAGAACCTTCGCGTACAGGCCGCCTTTCACTTCTCGGCCTCGACGGTGAACAGATAGCCCGCCCCCCAGACAGTTCGGATTTCTCCCGTAAAGGCCCCGCTTTCGCGCAGCTTCTTACGAATCGAGCTGATATGCACGTCGATGCTGCGATCAAAGGCCAGATGATCGCGCCCGCGCGAGAGGTTCATCAGCTCGTCGCGGCCGAGTACGCGGCCGGCGTTTTCCATAAGAGCGCGTAGAATTCCAAACTCCGCCCCCGAAAGGCCGAGGTCCTGATTGCCGGCGACGACACGATAGCTCTCGGGCATGAGGCGCAGGCCGGCAAGCTCAATCGTTTTCGTCTTTGCCGTCATATCTCCGTTTGTGCGTCTGAGGATGGCGCGTATGCGAGCAAGCAGCTCCCGCGGATGAAAGGGCTTCGCCAGATAATCGTCGGCGCCGAGCTCCAGACCGACGATACGGTCCTCTTCTTCTCCGCGGGCCGTCAGCACAAGTACGGGCACGCTTTTCGTCGTACGGATCTCTCGCAGAATATCAAGGCCACTCTCGCCCGGAAGCATGACGTCAAGAACGAGCAGATCGGGAATAAAGGATTCAAGCAATCGACGGCCTTCTTTCCCGTCGAGGGCGACGCGGATTTCAAAGTCGTATCCGCTCAGGTATTCGCTTACCAGCTCGCCCAGTTTACGGTCGTCATCGATTACGAGAATTTTCTTCGACATGATCAGGCAAAGAACGCAGGGCATTTTCTGGCCGTATACCGTTTTTTCAGGCGGCTTCGCCTTTGAATCCGACGTTTAACGTATTTTTACTTATTCACGATATTCGCTCATACATCGAACATACTTCGTGAACTCTTTTTCGCTACCCTTGCCTTATTCGAAGTTTGCCGATTCGAACACCTGATACTGATGAAAAGCTGAGTCTTCTTTCTCGAAGGACGAAGATCAATCGTAAATCATGGGAGGACCCGATGATAAAGAGTCACACAAAAAAGGCCGCGCTGATAGCTGGCACGGTATTCATTCTTGTAGGCCTGATCGCCTGCGGACGTCCGTTTGCGGGCAAAGATCGCTCGGACTATTTCTTGAAAGGCATGGATAGAAAGGTCGCTTCACTCGACCTGAACGCCGAGCAACAGGCCTACTACGATCGCATGCGCGCCGAGATGAAGGCCGATCTGGAGGCCTTGAAAAAAGAGCGCAAAGAAACGGCCGGCAAGATCAAGGCCGAACTGAGCGCCGCCGCACCCGACATGAAAAAGGTATCGGCTTTCGCGAAAGAAGGAATGCAGAAGCATCCGAAGCTTTTCGAAAAGCAGATCGACCGTCTCACCGAATTCTACTCGCAACTGAACGCCGAACAGCAGAAGGAGGTGCGAGAATTCATTGATAAGCGACTCTCCCGTTTCGACTCATGAGGTTGTCCGCTCCACCGGCGGACAGGCTTTAGATCCTGTGACCTGTGGCGTCCGGTTAGCCGGACGCCTCTTTTTTTTCGAGCAGCTGCTTCTTGAGGGCGATGGCTGCAAGCGTATAACCGCCATCCGCTCCGTCGACGAAATGCACGTCGCGACCGCTGCCCGAATGCAGAAGGCAGGTCATGATGGCCCGATCTGAGACATGGGCTCCGTATTGGATGCGACCCGAGCGATACAGATCATCAAGATAAGCAAGCAGGGCGGTTCGGGAGTCGGACGTTCCCGATAGCACTATCTTCAACGTACCGTCATACTTTTTGTAATCCGATGAGATTACCTGGTATTCTTTCAATCGGGCGAGATCATAGTGAAAGGCGCGCAACGGAATACGGAACCTCATCGCCAGTCCCGTAATGAACATCTCCAGACCGATCTTGAGGCGAGTCAGCCCGCCGCTTTTACCCCTGCTCGCTACGACTGCCTCTTTCGCCACGTTTGCTCCAGTATCATCGAGCGAAAGCAGCTCCGCGCGAACGGGCCGATGACTGGATTCGGGTCCATAGGTTCTTTCTATGGCCGCAAGCACATCACGGATCGCCGCGCTGTCGCCTCGAACGATCAGCGTTAAGACCTCTCCGGCCGGTGAAGGGATATCCTGCCAGCGACAGGTGAATCCAGTAAAATCGGCTTTGCCGGTTAACCCTTCGTCCCCCAGTCTGTAGCGATCGTCATGTTTCAGCAGCCGATCGATCTCGTCGAGCGCATCCCCTTCGAGTATGGCCTGCGTATAGTACGGCGAGATCACCTGACGGGCCATGCGAAACGAATAGCCTTTTTCGTAAAGGGCCTGTACCGGGATCAGGGCGGCGCGCAGATCAAGGGTAAACCATTCGCGCACCGAGGCGACCGTATCGGCAAGCACATCACGCATCGTATCTACGGAATCGGGCGGAATGAGAAAGAGCACGCCGTCTCCTCCGAATAAAAACGGAAATTCGAAGTCGTTTAGAGCGTTTGCAGCGGCCACGAGTGCAAGCCCGCCGGCGACGTTGACGTCTTTGTAGCGACCGGCTGCAATCGCCGCCGTGGAATTCTGCACATCGGTGGCGGCCACCCACCAGGTATGCGGAACGGGAATCCCACCGCTTCGAAAGTAGGCATCAAGGCTTGCATGCGAAGGAAGTTGCTTGTAAAGCGTCAGCGCTGATTCTGGCATAGGCCTCTATAAAAAAGGCGAGGTGCTGCGAGCAGGCGTGCTTATTTTGAAAAAGGGAAAACCGACAGTTGTCTGATTTCGTCAAAGGACTATTCCTGCTTCGCGGGCAGACCCAGAGTATTTTATGCGCACCTTTCATGTTGCAATGCTGGCATTTTTTAGCGCGGCGAGCTGTCTTCCCTCACTCGATAGTGCTCCCGACTCCTCGATCTTCAGCCTGTTCAGCTTCTCGCAGGCTGCGGAAGTCACGCCCGCGGCTCCGGCCATAACGTCGATTACACCGGCTCCAGGAGCGCTGCTCAGCAGCCAGACGATTACGATTCGTTTTAATCGCAGCATGAACCAGGCGACATGTACTTTTCTCGGAACGGTCGGCGCACCGACCGTAAGTTGGAGTAGCAGCAGTCTTACCGATGATACCGTGACGCTGACAGGCCCGTGGTCCGCGGGCACAGGCCGCACGCTTCTCGTTATGAACTGCGAAACCACAGACGGCACCGTCGTTACGACGACAAGCCGCCTCTGGGATGTCTTTGCGCCATCCACCGTGCGTTACGTTCGCGCAGGAGCGTCGGGCCTGAACGACGGACTCACGGCTGCAACGCCCATGCCCGATCTACAGAATGCCATCGATCAACTGGATGCTCTGCCCTGCGCAACATCGTGCGCCGTGCTTGTAACAAACGGAACCTACTCGCAGGCCGCCGCCTACAGATTGCGAGCAAACGTATCGCTCTATGGAAGTTACTCCACCGATTTCTCGACGAGGAACCCCGCGAGTTTCGGCTCGGTGCTGACACGCTCGGGCTGCGCTGCCGTTAACCCGGCCACATGCTCCACCGTCACGGCCGATGCCACTATTACGGGGACGACGCGCATCAGCGGCTTTGATATCGTCGCCGGTACAGGATCAGATTCTTCAGCCGCGATGCAGACGCTGGGATGTCCGGTGATTCTGGCAAACCGTTTGCGAGGCGGATCGGGCGACAACGGCAGCCAGGGCCTTCTCATCGGAGGCGCTCCATGCATGATTAACATCTATGCGAACGTGATCGAAGGCGGTTCTTCGCCCAACAACTCCGTCGGGCTCTATCTTACGGCCGACGCCGCCGTCAACGTCGAGAACAACGTCATCGTCGGCGGTTCGAACGCCCTTGCTACAGGTACGGCCGTTTTTCTCACTGGAGCGATAGGCTCGAAATTCATCGCCAACAATATCATTCTGGGCGGACCGGTTAACGAGGCAGGCGGCATCCAGCTGGCAGGCACGGGAAGCACGACGGGCATCTTTCATAATACGATTGTAGCGGGGACGGCCGCTTCAAGCTCTTCGCATGGCATCATCGTTACGACCACAGATACGCTTGTAAAGATCAGGTCGAACCATATAGAGGCACGCGGTGCAGCCAGTTCGTGCATGACGGAGTCGGGCCCCGTGCCGACCCTTCAGCTGGACCTTATCCGCAACAACTTCCACGGCTGCTCCACGCTGTACTTCGATTCCGTAGTGGGGGCTATCACCGACGTCCCGACGCTGAACACCCATGACCTCGTCGATCCGGGCGGAGCCTTCGACGGAAACGTCAGTCTGACTCCAAATTTTGTTAACCCTGCCGCCCTGAACTATCGCTACGGCACGAGTTCACCCTGCGGGCTCACGCAGGGAGCGGCGCTACCGCCCGATACGCCCGTCGACATTACGGCAGCGGGCAGGCCGGGTGCGGACGCCTTTGCAAGTATCGGCGCCTTTGAATACGACGGCGCTTGCGCCCCCTGACGGGCGTTCATCGGGCGCTCGCTCAGTTGCCCGGAGCGACGCATCTAACCATGAATGCTTGCGTCTTCAAGGCAAGTTGCGCAAGGCGATTCTCAGACGCTATCAAGAAACCCCAGCGCCATTCAAACAGATGAGGCGTCATCAGCTCGGCTAACGTTGCGATCAGATCAAAACCAAGCGAGCGAGAAAGTCCGGCATGCAGACGCAGCAGCAGGGCAAAGCCCGTAACGGCCAGAGAGGCACGGGGGCAAACTGCGTCATCGCCTCGATCATCCAGAGCGTTTGACGATCAGGTATAATTCGCTTTATCATCCCCTGCCCTCCTCTGTAAACGCAACGCTTTGCCTGCACTTTGCTTCATAACTTCTCTTTCAATACTCATGCGCGCCAATATCAATTTTCCGCAGACTCTTGACATCTCAACATTAAGAATCCAGAACTGAAATCTTCATCTTCCATCAGAGGGATTCGAACGAAGGCGAAAATTCATCCGAACCAACCCAGCCATCCGCACAACTCATAGCGGCTGCCATGTGAGAAAGCCCGCCCCTCTCTGAAGCCGTACAGGAACTCGCCGTATTCCCGGGCAAGGTTAAACATTCTTCATGAATTGCGTCAATGATCGGCTCGGTAACTGATATGCAAACCCAAAGAGCGGCCTGCCACTCTCTACGATCCTTCGCCTTGTCGCCACTCGCCACATAGCGAGCGTGCGCCGGATCTGAGAGATCATTCGGCAGGATCTCGCGCACGTCGCAGCTTGAGAGCAGCATTCCCACAACAACAGCGACGAACGAGCACGATACTTTAGAATACTTCCATCTCATACTAATTATCAAAACCTGTTCGGATCAAAGAACTCATAGCGCCGTGCCCCGGAGTGATAGTCCACAAGACCGGCAGCACAGTTCAAAATCAGCGGAAATTTAAGAAGGCCGATCCGGCATCCGCTCTCCGTCATATCAGGATCCAGAATGCATTGTGCAAACTGATCCTCCAGAATTGGAGTCCATAATTCATCGCATATCAACAAATACGCATGAAACTGCTGCCGATCCTTATCCTTATCGCCACTCGCCACATAACGAGCATGCGCCGGATCTGAGAGATCGTTCGGCAGGATCTCGCGCACGTCACAGCTTGAGAGGTGGAGGATCAACAGAGAAGCTACAATCCAGAGCATATGTCGCTTCATTCAATTCTCCTCTACGGGCTGCACAGCGCCATGGCTCCTTACCACCAGCACCGATTCCAGAACGCATGCTTCAGATCGGTGGCGTGCATCTGATAGCCTTCTCTTAGAGAGAATCCCAATCATTGAACTCATAGGGTCTTGCTCCAGGGTGATAGTCCACAAGCCCCGATGCACAGTTCACGACAGTACCGAAATCAAATACTGCCGTATTGCAACTGCTCGGTGTTTCTTCCGGATCAAGAAGACAACGGGCGTATTTGTCTTCAAAATACGGCTGCAACAAATCGTTACAGATAAAGATATACGCCTCAAACTGCCGCCGATCCTTCGCCTTATCGCCACTCGCCACATAGCGAGCGTGCGCCGGATTCAACAGGTCATTGGGCAGAAAATCGCAGCTTGCCAGGAGAAAAAAGCCCACTGCCAGGTATTGGAGTTTTTTCCTTCCCACCCATGTTGTTCTCTTGTGAATACTCCTCATTGAACCTTCTCCCGGTCAGTTAGTTTTTGCTACCACCAGCACCGACTCCAGAGCGCATGCTTCAGATCGGGCGCGTGCATCTGGTAGCCTTCTCTTAGAGAGAATCCCAATCATTGAACTCATAGCGTCTTGCTCCAGGGTGATAGTCCACAAGCCCGGCTGCACAGTTCACGACAACGGCCAACTGGAACGCCCCCCTATCACAATCGCTCGGACTCATATCAGGATCAGCAAGACATCGCTGGTTACTCCCTTCAAAATACGGCTGTAACAAATCGTTACAGATAAAGATATACGCCTCAAACTGCCGCCGATCCTTCGCTTTATCTCCACTCGCCACATAGCGAGCATGCGCAGGATCTGAGAGATCGTTCGGCAGGATCTCGCGCACGTCACAGCTTGAGAGGAGTAAGGCCGCAAGAGCGCCGCACATCAGGTAGATTTGAAATCTCTGCATTGCTTACCTCAATAGGACTCGGAATTATTAAACTCATCACTGCGAGCACCGGGATGGTAATCCACAAGGGCAGCAGCGCAAGAAACAACAACGCCAAATTCAAGATTGGATTTTGAGCAGCCGAAATCGGTAGCGCCCACTTTCGACATACAATTCAGATAGTTCTCGCGAAAATATGGCTGCAACAGTTCATTACAGATGATGAAATACGCGTGAAGCTGCCGACGGTCTTTTTCCTTATCTCCACTCGCCACATAGCGAGCGTGCGCCGGATCTGCGAGATCGTTCGGCAGGATCTCGCGCACGTCGCAGCTCGAGAACAGAAGTGCGAAGGTCAAGATTACGGCAGATTTTTTCATCAAAAATCCTTCATTTCATCCCAGAATTCTTGCTTACCCCTGGCGCCTGCCTCGAAATCCGTGATTCCATTCGCACACTGGAAGGATAGAGTCGTATGAGTGTAGCCGCCGAGCTCAAATTGTCCACAATCGGCGGCGGTATTTCCCGGCCTATTCAAGCAATCAGTGTACAGGTCTTCCATGACTGATTGCAGAAGAGACTGGCACACGACAATACTGGCCCACCATTCTTGCCGATCCTTCGCCTTATCGCCACTCGCCACATAGCGAGCATGCGCCGGATCTGAGAGATCGTTCGGCAGGATCTCTCGCACGTCGCAGCTTGAGAGGTGGAGGATCAACAGAGAAGCTACAATCCAGAGCATATGTCGCTTCATTCAATTCTCCTCTACTGGCTGCACAACGCCATAGCTTCTCACCACCAGCACCGATTCCAGAGCGCATGCTTCAGATCGGTGGCATGTAGCTGGTAGCCTTATTTGCTCGGCAGAACGGACAGCCGCCGCGCATAGTCCTACCATGCAGGGCCTCTTTTAAACTGTCAATCCAGTTTTACCAGTGCAGGACGCAATGGCTTACGGTGCAAGCTGTAACTGTAGACGAGGATGGTCGGTATTCGCTAGATCGACATGCCCTGGAAGACCTCGACTCCGGATTCTTCAAACGTGCGGTGATGCTTCATGCGGGCGAAAAGCACGTCCCCCGGAACGACGCGAAGCTCGCGAAACGACTCGATCGTCATCTCTGCTTCGAAGCGTTCCTGCGAATCGCGCTTGTGCAGTTCAAGAGCGATCTGCGATCCCATGAAATGAATATGCTCGACGCGAGCCTCGGCGAAGGAGTCGGCCCTTCTCTCTCTGGTTAACTCGATCTCATGCGGACGTACGAAAAGCGTGATCGTATCGGCTCTCTCAAGAGCCTGTCCGTTTACAGGTGCGCTCGCTTTCGATTCAACGGATGGGCCCTTTCGTTGCACCGAGAAGCGGTTCACATTACCGAGGAAGTCCAGCACAAAGGCCGAGCGCGGTCTCTCGTAGACCTCTGCCGGTGAGCCTTCCTGCTCGATGCGCCCTCCGTTCATGACGACGATACGATCCGAGACCTCAAGCGCTTCCTGCTGGTCGTGCGTTACAAAGAGCGACGTTACGTGAAGCTCGTCGTGCAACCGACGTAACCAGCGACGCAGTTCCCGGCGCACACGAGCATCGAGAGCGCCGAAGGGCTCGTCAAGCAGCAGATATTTCGGTTCGACGGCAAGGGCCCGGGCCAGGGCGACGCGCTGACGCTGGCCGCCTGAGAGCTGCGTCGGCATATGCTTCGCATACCCTTCAAGCTGCACGAGACGCAAGAGCTCGGTCACCTTCTCGCGTATAACCTCATCTGATGGTCGGATCTTTTTCTTTTTCACGCGCAGGCCGAAGGCGATGTTATCGAAGACGTTCATATGCCGAAAGAGGGCATAATGCTGAAAGACGAATCCGACGCCCCTCTCGTGCAGGGCCTGGCGATGCGTATTCTCCCCTCCGAAGAGGATCTCGCCCGTATCGGGCGTTTCCAGTCCGGCGATAATGCGAAGCAGAGTCGTCTTGCCCGAGCCCGAAGGTCCGAGCAGGGCGACTAACTCTCCCTCAGGCAACGACAGATTGACGTCGTTCAGGGCGACGAAACCGCCCCAGCGCTTCGTTACGTTTCGGATTTCGATACTCATGTAACCTTCTCCTCTTTCAGACGACCCACTGTGCTCGGTTCTGCCTGCAAGCGTCCTGCTTTCAATCGACTCTCTTTTAATCGTCCTTCTATAACGATTCGCAGAACGAGCGTGAGCACCGACAGCAGCATCAGCGCCGAGGCGACGGCGAAGGCGCCGGTGTACTCGTACTCGTTATACAGGATCTCTACATGAAGCGGAACCGTATTCGTCATCCCGCGGATGTGCCCCGATACGACCGACACGGCTCCGAATTCGCCGAGGGCGCGCGCCGTGCTCAGCACGATACCGTAAAAAAGGCCCCAGCGAATGGACGGAATCGTGATGCGAAAGAACGTCGTCCACGGACCGGCGCCAAGCAGACGGGCGGCCTCTTCTTCGTCTCTGCCCTGATCTTCAAGCACGGGGATGAGCTCGCGAGCGACAAAGGGAAACGTGATAAAGACCGTCGCCAGGATGATGCCCGGCGGAGCAAAGAGGATCTGTATGCCCTGTGTTCGCAGAAAATGACCGAACCAGCCGTGCGCTCCGAAAAGCAGCACAAACAACAGGCCCGATACGACCGGCGAAACCGAAAAAGGCAGATCGATGAGCGTGATCAGAAGGGCGCGACCGCGAAAGCGAAAGCGTGCGATGGCCCATGAGGCGGCCACTCCGAATACGACGTTCAACGGAACCGAGACAAGAACGACAAGCGATGACAGATACACCGCATGCAGTGTCATCGGATCGGCAAGCATCTGAAAATAATAGGCCACGCCCTTCTCAAAGGCGCTTGCAAGCACAAGCACGACGGGAAGCAGAAGAAAGAAGCCGAGGAAGGCCGCCACAGAGCCAATGAGTACAATCTTTAACCAGAGCGGATCACGTATCGTCATAACTCGCCTCCCGATTCTTTAAGATTCATTCGTCGCGCCGCCCACAGCTGCAACAGGTTGATCAGCCCCATCAAACAGAAAGAAAGAAGCAGCATAACGATGCCGATCAGAGCAGCGGCCTCATAATCGTATTGTTCGAGCTTCTTCACGATCATAAGCGGAACGATCTCGGTCTTGAAGGGAAGGTTACCCGAAATAAAGACGACGGAGCCGTACTCGCCAAGCGATCGGGCAAACGAAAGCACAAAGCCCGTCAGAGCGGCCGGCAGAATGGCCGGCAGAATAATACGAACGATCACATACAGACGACCGGCGCCGAGCAGGGCGGCCGCCTCCTCTTCTTCGCGCGGCAGTTCTTCGAGAACGGGCTGTACCGATCGCACGACAAAGGGAACGCCGATAAAGATCAGGGCGACGATAATACCCGTCTGCGAATAGGCGACCTGGATTCCAAGCGGCTCAAGCAAAGAGCCGATCCAGCCGTCTTCCGCGTATAATGCCGTCAGGCTGATGCCGGCGACGGCCGTCGGCAGCGCGAAGGGAAGATCCATCGCCGCATCGACGATGCGCCGACCAAAAAAATCATAACGACAGAGCACGTAGGCGGCCATCGTGCCGAAGATAAGGTTAACGAAGGCGGCGACGCCGGCCGAAAGAAAGCTCACCCGGAACGATGCGAGAACGGCACGATCAGTGAGGATCTCGATCGCCCTGTCCACCGGTACGCCCGCACCCTTCACAAAAAGAGCGACCAGCGGAATCAGGACGATCACGCTCAGATAAAAGACCGTATAACCAAGGCTGAGCCGGAATCCGGGAATGACGGATCGTTTGCTACGAGTGCTCATTCGGCCGGTCCTGTATAGATCTGATCGAAAATGCCGCCGTCGGCGAAGTGTCTCTTCTGTACCCGCTGCCATGATCCGAATTTTTCTTCGATCGTGAAAAGCCGCACCTTCGGGAACTGCTTCTCATACTTCGCGGCCACCTCGACGTTTCGCGGGCGATAATAATGCTTCGCGGCCAGCTCCTGCGCCTCGATAGAATAAAGGTAGTTCAGGTATTCGCGTGCCAGATCCATCGTGCCATGATTCTTCGCATTCATCTCGACGATGGCGACGGGAGGTTCGGTTAAAATACTGACCGACGGAGCGACGATCTCGAAGCCTTCACCCGCCTCTTTCAGCGACAGGAAGGCTTCGTTTTCCCATGCAAGCAGCACATCTCCCACGCCGCGCTGCAGGAAGGTATTCGTCGCTCCTCGCGCGCCGGCATCCAGAACCGGAACGTTCGCATAAAGCCGCTTCAAATAAGCAAGCGCCTCGCTCTCGTTCCCGCCCGATTGTTCAAGGGCGTATCCGAGAGCGGCGAGATAATTCCATCGCGCCCCGCCCGACGTCTTCGGGTTAGGCGTGATCACCTGCACATCGGGCCGGATCAGATCCTTCCAGTCATGGATGCGCTTCGGATTGCCCTTTCGAACAAGAAAGACGATCGTCGACGTATAAGGAGCGCTGTTCTCGGGAAATTGCTTCTGCCAGTCCTTTGCAAGTAGCCCCCGCTCGGTCATGGCATCGATATCGTAGGCAAGGGCCAGCGTCACAATATCGGCGCCCAGTCCGTCGATGACGGCACGGGCCTGCTTGCCCGATCCACCGTGACTCTGATGAACGGTTATCTCGATACCCGTTTTCTCTTTCCAGTGCTTTGCGAAGAGCCGGTTATAATCCTGATACAGCTCCCGGGTCGGATCATAGGAAACGTTCAGAAGCTCCGTTGCAGAGGAGTGCCTGCATGCCGACATGCCGCCGGCCAGAACAGTGGCCAGAATAGCAGAGATAGGAAGCGAGAGAGAGATCCGTTTCATTGAGCTTCTTCTTTCAGTTACTTCTTACTACTTCTTTTCGATATTTCCTATCGAATTAGTATGATTTGACAGGATAAAGATCCCCTGCGAGGCCGGCAACGCTTTTTTCTTGCTGAAATGCTGGAGTGCGGGAGCGGAGCGGGCTGAGGCTTTTTCCCTGCAGCCGGACCGAAAACACTCTTGACTGAAGCGAGGAGAATTAAACATCATGGACAGCTACGATACCGGCCTCCGCATGACTCCGTTTGCAGTATTATTCCAGCAGAGGATTTTTACCGATGAAATCGCTGATCATGTTTCTATTGCTACTGGCGGCATGCACACCGCTTAGAGAATCGGGCCCGTGCATCCTTCCCGACAGGACAGCGATCGGGCAACAGACAGTCCTGATGCCCGAAGAATGCCTGAAGCGCGTCTTTGCCGGCTCAACGGCAATCGACTGCTCATATATCAGGATCTTTCCCGACTCAGCGAGCGTTTACATGCCTCTTCCATCGAGTGGCGGCCTTGAGTACAGAGCCACGCATCAGATCCTGGAATCCGGCATCTTAAGAGTGCAATTCCCCTACTCCACTCGGGAACCGGGGTTGTGCATACGTCAATGCGCGCCTGAGCAAACGAGCATATCGGGAGCTGCCGTTGATCGATGCCTGTCAGAGTGCGATGCGCAGCTCGTCTCTGAATATGGAAAAACCGAGGCCTCATTTCCTGTTACGATCCTTCTACGCTTTGCCTCAAATCATGCTCATATCGTTTCCATAAATGGTCAAGACCCTGATCCAGTTCCCGGGAAAAAAACATATGCGTTTCGAGGCTCGTTCAACGGACCGCTCAGATGCATCGGTCGGTAAGGGAGTGAACAAGCACACCGCAATTAGCTCGGGACGCCTTGCCCTGCTCTGTCTGCCTCTGCTTCTGTCATTGCAGTGCATGGCCTTTGCGAGTGTGCAGGTATCGAAGCAGATTGATCACAGGCGAAACAGAATCACCTATGAGTGTGTGCCCGATTACTCGCATATCGGGTGTACGGAACGATCACCCACCGCCACCTATGTGGTTCTGCCGGCGCTGACAGCGGACATCTACATCCTCTACGCGGCATCGGTCGCCAATCCCTACTACGGATTCGGATATTTCGGATTGAGTTATATGGGCCTCGGCATGCTCAGCAAACATCCAATCGGTTACGACAGAGTCCTGCGTTACGAGGAATGGCATGGTCACCCGAATGAGCCGCTGTCAGAGTCTGAAGATACCTTTTACACGATCCTACACAGACCGGCACGCTCAGACGATCAGGCCTTATACTGTTCAGAATTAATAAATGAAGTCAACCGGAAAGCAATCACCCTCAAAGCATTCAAAGCAAAGGGGATTCAGCTGAACGAATCCGAGCTTCAAAGCCACACACAGAACAGTGAGATGATACTCCTGGCTGAAGATATTGACGGCTACGAGAAGACTGTCTGCCTGTTTGCTTATCAGGCCAGTGAGGAGCGGTAAAGGTGCTGAGGTCAACGTCAGGAATAAGAAGGGTGAAGGGGCTATTTCGCTTTCGCGAAAGACGAACGCCGACGATAACCAGGTGGAATTATTAAAGCGATACGGTGCCAGGGAATAAACCCCCGATCGAAACCATTAGACCAACTCCGACAACCGGCTGTGACGCACTGTATTCTTGCCCCCCTACAGCGGAAGCCTTGCCCCCTCGTTCTTAAGCCATTTTTCCGCAAGTCGGAACTCCGACATCCAATCGGCGACCTGGGCCCAGAACGCAGGGGAGTGATTGGGATGCCTCAAATGCGCCATCTCATGCACGGCCAGATAACGCTGCACGAAATCGGGCACCATAGCGAGTCTGTAGCTGAAGTTGAGGCTGCTCCGGGAAGAGCATGACCCCCAGCGGCGACGGGCCATCGTCACTCCGACCTTGCTGACGTGCAGCCCCGTCTGCCGTCGCAGTTCTGACACGTGGGCGTTCATGCGCTCAAGAGTCGTCTTTTTATAGAAGAGTATCAGAGCCGACTCGATCTTCTCGGGCGCAGCATGCAGACGCCTCGCCACAACGAGAGAGTCATCCTTGACAATAACGCTTGCGCGGCCCGTGTTGCCGAACTGTAGCGGAAGCCACTGGCCGTTTACGGGAAAGGTCTCGCCTTCGGCAAAGGTTACGGGTGCCGGCCGTCGTGATGCCTGCTCGGCTTTTTTGCGTCTGATCCAGCCGTCATGCTTTGCAAGCATCTGCCGGATCTGCTCCTGCGTCGCTCGCATCGGTGCGCGCACCTGAAGCTCTCCGTCCGACGTCACGACGAGGGCCAGGGTGCGGCGACGACTGCGAATCAACCGGTATTCAATGGTCCCTGTAATACTCATGTAGCTTTCTGAAGATATCTCTACTCTGCACGACCGTTCCGTGTCCGCTGATAACCTTATCAAAGGGCAGCTTCTCGACAGCGTTCAGCGCACGCAGCGCCTTGATGGCATCGACCTTAGCGGTAAAAAGAGGCGGATAGGCAACAAGGCTTCCTCCGTAGAGCATGCGCTCCTCTTTGAAGAGCACGACCAGGTTGTCGTCGGACCATCCCTCGCCTGGAAAGATGACCTTGATGTTGCCTTTTTCAAGCTCGAACTCTTTATCGATGGCGCCGCGCAGCTTCGGTAGCGGTGTGCGATCCCAGTGCAAGAAGGATTGTGACAGCCATTGATTCGCCTGAATCCAATCCTCTTCGAAGCGAGCGGCTGCGTTGCGCTGGATCAAGACGGGGATGCCTTCATCGACAAAGGCCTGGGCGCCGCCCGCATGATGCTGGTGTCGCGACGTGAGGATTAATCCGCGAAACTCCGCATGTGTGAGCGTCATCGCCTTCCAGAGCAGCGCCTCCGCCGTACGCGGCTGATAGGTCGCATCGAAGAAATAAACGCCGTTCTCGCCGATCCAGAAGACGCTGTTGGTCTTCCAGAAATTCCCGTCTTCAACCGAGTAGATGCCGCCTGTCACATGCTTGATACGTAACGGCAGATCGGCGCGATCGGCCGGCACAAGCGGATCACGGCGACTGACCGGATGGCAGCCGGCAAAGACGGTCAGAGAGAAGGCGATGAGGGATGCGAGCCGGCCCATAATCCAGTGAACGGGCCGCCGCACTCTGATTCAAGGCCTTTTCGCAGATGGCAGGGCGGAGTTCCGACCTGATGGTTCCCCTGTCGGAGTTCCGACCTGGCCGCTGATTTGCCCGTCGGAGTTCCGACCTGGCCACTGATTCGCCTCGTCGGAGTTCCGACCTATGCCTCGATTCTCACCCCATCGGAGTTCCGACTTGCTAAAATCGACGAAAAAGCGCCCCGGCACGCCAGAATTACGCTGACAGGCGGTCAAGAATACCGCCAATCCGACCGATACAGGACGTATGAGGGTAGAAGCGACACAAAACGTCTCCCGTATCGACGGAGTTTACGTCTATCCCGTGCGTCGTTATCAGACCGATCCGGTTCCGCCCGTTGATCCGGTTCGTGAGCGTAGCTCCGCCCTCAGCGGCTCACAGATTCGCGAGCAGAACTACCTTGAACTCTACTCGCCGTCGGGAATGCGTCGCATGAACACGTCGCCGGCTGCCTCATTCATCGACCGTCGGGCCTGATCGTGTCTTTGCGCTCCGCTCTTCTCGTCGCTCTGGCCGCCTCTCAGCTCGGCTCCTGCTCGTATCTTGAAAAGCTTCTTCATGGGGAGAAAGAGCAGTTTGATCCCTGTGATCCCTCCTACAACTATTACGACGAAGACGGACAGCATTACATCAGAGACGAGCTTGTGCGCGACGACGGTACCATCGACTATGAGCGCATCCTGAAAGGGCTCGATCCGTCGCATTCACGCTGCGATCCCCTGAACAAAGAGCAGAAGTGAGAAGCAGGCTGTGAAGAAGCCCCGCTAACAGGTCGAGTCCATACATCTGACAGGAAAGGCTTGACAGCTAAGGCCTGCGGGCATTCTTCCTCGTGCCGGCCTCCGGCCGCTTCTCTATTCACGAGGTTCACGATGTCTCTGCGACGCACTCTGCAATTCCATTCCCTTGACGATGTTCTCGTTGAACTTTCCGCTCTCGACAGAGCAGAGATAACGACGACGGGTAAATGGTCGTTTTATCAGATCCTGAGCCACCTTGCTGAAAACATAGAGAGCAGCATCTCACAGTATCCGCGCAGCATGCCCTTTGTGATTCGCCGGACGATCGGCCCGATGGCGCTGCGTCATCTCTTGAAAATGCAGGAGATGAAAAGCGGAGCGCCGAATCCGACGGCTCCGAAGCAGCGCGAAGAAGGCGATGAGAAGGCGGCCATGCTTCGACTGCGCACAGCGATTGCCTCGTTCCGCGCCTATGAAGGTCCGATGGCGGAGCATCCGTTCTTCGGCCCGATCAATAAAGAAGACTTCGAGGCATTGCATGCTCATCATGCGGCGCTGCACCTGAGCTTTGCGCATCCTGAAGCTGTGCAGAAGAGCTCCTCGAAAGAACCCGCTGCACCGGTCGCAAAGAGCGCTAAAAAGGCTGCGAAGAAGGCGGCCGAGAAAACGGCAAAGACAGCTGCCAAAAAGTCCTCGAAGAAATCGGCGAAAAAAGCACCAAAGAAATCAGCGACGAAAAAGTCCGCTTCGAAGTGAGAGGCTGAGGCAGCTCCGCTGCTGAAAATGGTTTTCAGGGCGCCCCGAAGCGACAAACTGGGCCAATGACAGCGGAACTGCCTTCACGATACAGCCATACCGAGACCGAGGCGCGATGGCAGGAGCTATGGGAGAGGTTCGGCGCCTTCTCTCCCGAATTCGCCGAAAAGGCCGGACTTCCGCAAACGGGCGATCCTTACTGTATCGTTATCCCTCCGCCGAACGTCACCGGACAGCTGCACGTCGGCCATGCGCTGAACAACACCATACAGGATGTGCTCATCCGCACGGCACGCAAGATGGGACGACCGACGCTGTGGGTGCCGGGCGTCGATCATGCGGGCATCGCCACGCAGGCCCGCGTAGAGAAAGACCTCAAAGAAAAAGAAGGCGTCTCGAAACACGAGCTCGGTCGCGAAGAGTTCTTGAAACGCGTCTGGGAATGGAAGCATCACTTTGGCGGCGTCATCACGAAGCAGATCCGCCGTCTCGGATTCTCGGTCGATTGGAGCCGCGAGCGCTTCACGATGGACGAAGGACTTTCGCGCGCCGTTCGCAAGGTATTCGTCGATCTCTATAAAGAAGGCCTGATCTATCGTGACACTCGCATGGTGAACTGGGATCCCGAGGCCCGCACCGTGCTTTCTGATCTTGAAGTCGACTATGAAGAAGGCTTTAAAGGAGAGCTCTGGTCTTTTGCATATCCGTTAACCGACGGCAGCGGCGAGATCGTCGTCGCCACGACCCGTCCTGAAACGATGCTGGGCGATACGGCCATCGCCGTTCATCCCGACGATGCGCGCTACAAGCATCTGATCGGCAAGACGTGCAAGCTGCCTTTCGTTAACCGTGAAGTGCCGATCATCGCCGACGGCATCCTCGTCGATCCGGAGTTCGGAACGGGCGCCGTAAAAGTGACGCCGGCGCATGATCCGAACGACTTCGAGGTCGGCAAGCGTCACGATCTGGAATTCATCACCATCTTCGATCTCTCAGCCCGCGTAAACGAAAACGGCGGAGAATTCGCCGGCATGGATCGTTACGAGGCCCGCAAGGCCATCAAGGCAAAGATCGCCGAACTCGGACTGGAGCGCGGATCAAAAGAGAACATCATGAGCCTCGGGCGTTCGCAGCGATCGGGCGCCGTCGTCGAGCCGATGATCTCGACGCAGTGGTTCGTCAAAGTCGGGCCGTTAGCCGAACACGCCATAGCCGCCGTCGAGACGGGCAAGATCCGCTTTGTGCCCGATCAATGGAAGAATCTGTTTTACGCCTGGATGCGCGATATTCGCGACTGGTGCATCTCCCGTCAGCTCTGGTGGGGACATCAGATCCCGGCATGGCATTGCGCCGACTGCGGACACACGACCGTGTCGATGGATGACGTGACGTCCTGCGAACACTGTCAGTCCGACAACGTCACACAGGATGAAGACGTGCTCGATACCTGGTTCTCGTCAGGCCTGTGGCCGTTCTCGACGCTCGGATGGCCCGAGCCCACGCACGATCTTCGTACGTGGTACCCGAATACCGTGCTCGTCACCGCCTATGACATCATCTTCTTCTGGGTCGCCCGCATGATCATGCTCGGCCTGCACTTCATGAAAGACGTGCCGTTTGGCGACGTCTATATTCACGGCCTGATGCGCGACGAGAAAGGACGCAAGATCTCGAAGTCTCTCGGCAACAACATTGATCCGATCGACGTCGTAAACGATTTCGGCGCCGACGCCTATCGCTTCTTCTTAATCGCCACGCTGACCGAGGGCAAGGACTCGACCTATTCCGAGGGACGGCTCAAGGGTTATCAGAATTTTGCCAATAAGGTCTGGAACTCGTCCCGCTTCGTCTTCATGAACCTGCCCGCAGACTTCAAGCCCGTCGCCAACACGAAGGAGTTAACCTCTCTGGCCCTTGAGACTGAGGATCTGTGGATTTTAAAGCAGCTCAATCATCTGCTTGAGACGCTGAACCGCACCATCGGCAACTATAAGTTTCACATCGCCACCGAAGAGCTCTATGCCTTTATCTGGAATCAGTTCTGCGATTGGTATGTGGAGCTGATCAAATCCCGCCTCTATGAAAAAGAGATGACGCCGTCGAAAGAGGCCGCTCTGCAAACGGCCTTCTATGTTCTGCGAAGCATCCTGAACGTGCTGCATCCCTTTATGCCGCACATCACCGAAGAGATCTTCGCGATTCAAAAGCAGTATCTGGATAACCAGGGGCAGAGCGGCAACGCAGGCCCTTCAGGCGAAGCTAACGACGCCGAGCCGCGATTTCTCATGTGGGAGCCCTGGCCCGTCGCCGCCCCGCTTTCGCAGGCACAGCTCACCGAGGCGGCCGTGCTCGAGGTCTTACAGGAAGTCATCACAAAGGCCCGACTGATTCGCGCAGAGGCCGGACTCGCCCCCGATCGCAAGATCCGCATCGTCGTACAGACGACGAACGCAGAACTCGGACGGGTCATTCAGGTAAAAGAGAAGGCCGTTCTGCGTCTGTCGCAGGCCGAGACGATCGAGGTCACGAAGTCGCATAACGCCGGCAAGTTCGAGTCGATGGAGGCCTTCAGCGAAGGCGAGGTCTTCGTTCCTCTTGAAGGCCTGCTTGATGTTGCGAAAGAGAAGGATCGCCTGAACAAAGAGATCGCAAAGACATCACAACTGGCCGAAGGCGCCCGCAAGAAGCTGAGCAATGCGAAGTTCGTCGAAAGCGCGCCAGCCGACGTCATCGAGAAAGAAAAGCAAAAGCTCGAAGAGGCCGACGAGAAACTGAACTCGCTGAAGAAAGGACTGGAGCGACTGGCGAAGATGGGGTGATGGGGGTGCAGCCGACGGCTATACGAAAGCTGGACCTCCGGCGTTTCCTCCGCGTTAGCCTATGGTCTCTCTTTCACATTTTCGCCGCTTCCATATTGTTTCTCACTTCGGCCACTACAGGTGTGTTCTCCTATGGAATGGGCGAGGGCACCGGCTTGTCTACTGATGAGCAGTGGATCTTGATTGTGAACGCTGTCTATGCCTATGTGTACGCGGCCTCATGGTTAGTATTTGCAATCAAGGGGCAGCTCGCTTCGTTCTGGCCTCTCGGAGTCGTTGCGCTGCTTCTTTCAGTCATGGAGGCGATGGCAATCAAGAACAGCCATAGCATCCTACTTACAACCTGCAACGAGAGGTCGCCTGGCCTTCTGCTGGCCGGGACGCTTCTTCGTTTCATACTCGATGGTATCGTTATATATCCGGCGACCACATTAATCGTCGCCTATGCCCTGATGCGGCATGTGGAGCGGCAGGAAAGAAAGCCCTCGGGTTGACGCAAGAATAGAGAACATGACACTTGCCGAAATATATAGAACGAACGGGCTATCGGGAATCCGAGAGCGTGTCAAAGGCAATTCAAGAGCACCTGCAATGGCTGCCGAATACGAGAACTGGCTCTCAGAGATCATGCCTGTCATTCACGCAAACCTCGAAGTTATCGCTGCAAATCTGAGCGCTTACGATTACCGATTCGGCGATCTTCCCGAAGAACCCGGTTACTGGAGCCATCAACCTCTCTTTGCCGGCACAACATCACCGGACCTCATCGATGTAGCGATAACGTTAGTCGGAGGACTACCGAATGCCGTTCAAGCATTCCATCGCTACATCGGCGGAGTTTCCTTTCTCGGCAATCATCCCGACTGGCCTGCGCCAGAGCTTCTCGATGCCTTCTCGTTCGAAGCCCTGAACGACGAGTATCTTGATTTTCTAAGTGATGAGGTTACGGCGTATAGAGAATCCGACCCAGACGATCGGGCATCGTACTTCCCTTTTCCGTTTGCGCCGGATCGCTATCATAAGGCGAACATAAGCGGCGGTGCGCCTTATTCTATCCTCTGCAATCCAGATGACTTTGAAGGCGAGGTTGTTTTCGTAGAAGAGGCGCCGTTGCCTTTCTTTGACTATCTGAATCGAGTGTTTCGCTGGGGTGGGTTCCCGGGGTTAGAACATGCATCGGACGATCAACGAGCCATGCTTCCGCTGGGTGAATTAACCAGAGGGGTGCGGTTGCTGTAGTCGTGAGGGCAACGGCCGCTGGAGGCAGTGCAGGATCTGCGATTCTGGGAAGAGCGAAACCGGAATCGTCCCGAAAACGAGGGCGCTTCAAACCTTCGATAGCAACTAAAAAATAGTTGCTATCGAAGGAAGGTCTGCTCAAATTAACAATGAGCAAGTTACACAAGCTCATCCAGCGGCTGAAAAATCGGCCGCGAGACTTTACTTACGATGAACTCAAGAAAATCCTGGGCAGCCTCGGCTATAAAGAGGACTCAGGAGGAAGAACATCGGGTTCCAGGGTTGCTTTTATTCATCCTGGAACACTACACGTTATCAGGCTTCACAAGCCGCATCCCGGAAATATTCTCAAAATGTACCAGATTGATTACGTCGTTGATGAACTCTCGAGGCAGAACCTGATATGAAAGACACCATGCAGCACAAAGGATTTCTCGCATCGGTCCACTTCAATGCAGATGATGAGGTCTTCTTCGGTAAGATCGAGGAGATCGACGATCTCGTTTCATTTGAGGGGCGATCCGTTGTCGAACTGAAGAAGGCGTTTCGCTCTGCCGTCGAGGATTATCTCGATATCTGTGAACGATTTAACAAGCCCGTGTTCAAATCTTATAAAGGGTCGTTCAACGTAAGAATCGAGCCCGATCTGCACAGACAGGCCGTCAGACACTCTATCGCTCGTGGGATTTCCTTGAACCAGCTCATACGTGATGCCATTGCAAAAGAAGTGGCGGGTTCTTAGCGGCGAGTCTCGGTTGATACGGGCATTGCAGGCAGCCTGGACTGGATCTGCGATTCTGGGACGTGCGAGGCGGGAATCGGGACGGCTATGATGGGGCGCCGATGAAAAATTGTTGACAGGCTGAATGGCAAACAGAAGCACAATACAGGCGATACCCTTGACCTTCCACTCCTCTATCAGGAAAAAATGGACGCCTTAAAAGACATTCTCGAAACGAGCCGCCTGGTCGAACTCGCCGGCTATGCGGCGATTCTCGGCTACATTGCTTCTACCATTCTTGGGTATATGACTTATATCAGTCTGATCGCCGATATCAACAATGCACGCCCTGAAAATCGAATTTCGACATTTGCACAGTATCCATGGAAGCCATTCGTCGTCTACTTCCGTCATGCCCGTCTCTTTCCTGACGATAAGGCGCTCCGAAAAGGGTTTATCATTCTCGGATTAATTCAGATCACCAGCGTAACAGGATTCTTCACAGCTCTTCGTTACGGATTTCATCTATAACACGAGAAGCGGTACGCGGCGTTATTCAGGCACTCCAGCCCGACAACGACCAAATTATAGTGCGACATATTATAATTACCGGGATATTCTTAATACGAAAATAAGAATATTATGTCGCGGCCCGTTCGTTTCGCCCGTTCGTTTCGCCCGTTCGTTTCGCCCGTTCGTTTCGCCTTAACCAATCTGATAACGCACCGGCCGGTAGCGTGCCTCTGGAATTTCACGATTTGCATCTTGGGCCGCGGCAATCCACGCCTCTTTCGCCTTCAAGACCTCATGCAGTGCCTCTTCCCGTGTCGCCCCTACGGCCGAGCAGTATTCCAGATCAGGGATATCGGCCACATAAGCGTCATCTTCGTCGCTATAAAAGATACTGATGTTATAGTCTTTCACTGCCGTCTCCGATGTCCAGCCTGAGATCGGGAGTCCGAATTGCAAAGCAGTTTTCGCAGCCCCATTTCCACTTGCGCACACAGGTCACCGTTACATCCTGCGATCTGATGGCATCCTCTGACGCCAACCGCTACTTCGGCTCGGGCCGTGCGCTCGGTATTATACGCGATATACTCGACGATGCGCTGCTGGTGCGCATTGCGACGGCCTTCTTCGAGCCGTCGGGATGGCAGCTGCTTGAACAGACGCTTCGCGATAAAGAGGTGCGGTTGCTCATCGGTCGGCCTGAAGGAACACCCGATCGCATCCGCTCGATTGCCGAGGAGTTCGCCGCCGCGCTCTTCTCGGGCGACCTTGAGCATCGCACGCGGTCGATCGCCGCTCTGCGGGACGCCTTGCAGAACGGACGCTTCTCGATCTCGGCCGGCGGCGGAACGCTTGATCCGCGGCACATCCTGCATCATGCGAAGATCTATATATCAGACGACACCCGTGCCGTTGTCGCTTCGTCTAACTTCACGTTCAGCGGACTTCTGACGGCGCGAGAGGCGGGCATCGTCGTTCGAGACGAGGACGACGTCGCTTATTTCATCGAACGCTTTGACGAGTACTTCGAGCAGGCCCTCCCGCTTGGCGAGGAGCTGCTGGATCTTCTCGATCGCTGGCTGCGTCTGGGCTCGCCCTATCATGTCTATATCAAGGCGCTGCTGGCCGTTTATGGACTTCCCGAATCCGAAGAGGTCGGACGGCTGCCCGCCCTTGCCGGCTACCAGCGCCCCGTTGTTTCGCGCATCCTGCGTAACGTAGAAGATTTCGGAGGATCGTTTGTCGTCGCCTCGACGGGGTTAGGCAAAACGATCATGACGGCGCATGCGGCGGCGATGCTTCGGGCGGCGGGCATGATCGACTCCGCCCTGGTGTTCTGTCCGGCGGGGCTGCGGCAGATGTGGCGACGTACCCTGCGTGCCGGTCGCGTTTCGTCTGAAGAGTTCAGCTACAGCGAGCTGTCGATTACGGACTGGCGTCGTAGCCGTCGCATGGACGTGCTTCTTCGCGAGCTCGACCAGGTCGACGATAGAACGCTTCTCATACTCGATGAAAGCCATCATCTGCGCAACGAAGAAAGCGGCGGCGAGCTGCGCCTGCGTAACTCTCGCATCGAAGAGGCCGTAAGCAAAGGGGCGCGCACGCTGCTTGTGACGGCGACGCCCTACAGTCGGGGCGTGGACGATATCAACGCGCAGCTGCGTCTTCTTCCGAAGCAGGATCGGCAGGGGCTCTTCGCGAATCACAGCGCCTGGAATGTAGAGACTCCGGCCGAGCTGTCAGATTTGAGCTGCTCGGTCGTGCTGACGGCGCCCATCGTCGTGCGCCATTTCAGCGAACAGGACGAGGCGGGTGAACGTTTCGTCATCTTTTCAGGGGACCGCCGCATGTACTTTCCGCGACGCATCCACATCCGATCGCATATCTATGAAAACGCCCTCGACGCTCCGTTAAGCGAACTTCTAAAAAGCGGACTTCTGCGCCGCCGCATCGCATCCGAAGAGAGGGCTCCCGATCTTTTCGGGAACGGGCCCTCCGGAAAACGAGATGCATTAACCGAGGCGCGCATCATCCATCAGTTCTGTTCGTCTTCGGCCGAGGCGTCTCGCGTGCTCGGTCAGTTAGGCGAAGAAGGCGGATTCGACACGCTGCGCTTCCAGAGGCAGGAGGAGCTGTCGGTCTTTGCCCGCGACGCCCGCCGCATTCCCGAGAGCATGCTCGCCGATCAGGGGCAGGATCCGAAGATCCGCGCCCTCTGTGATATACTGCGATCCCATCCGGCACAGAAGGCCGTCATCTTCTGCACGTATGTTTCGACGGCGCTTTTCGTAAAGGCCGCTCTGAACTCCCTGCTGCCTGATCTTAAGGTCGACTGCACCGTAGATCGTGACGCCGACGATCTCGATCGACTTCTTCGCGCCTTTGCTCCGATCTCGAACTCCGCCGAGTTTCTCGAAGACGATACGGCGCAGGACGAAACGCTCGACGTACTCGTCGCCACCGGATCGTTAGCCGAAGGCTTCAATCTACAGGATGCGCCGCTTCTGATCAACTTCGATCTTCCCTGGACGGTGCTTGTTCTGGCACAGCGCATGGGCCGTATTCTGCGTCCGTGGCATGAGCCGAGAGAGATCCACATCTATAACCTGATACCGTCGACGATGGAGCGTCTCGATACGGACGATCTCTATCTGGCGCGCAAATGGAAGGAACGCCTCGAACGGCGCAGCAAAGAGCATCGTTCTTTCGCCGACATCCCCGTTCTGCTTGAAGAGCGCGAGGGCTCGGTGGAGATGATCGCCCTTGCTCGAGTGCTCAGGCAGACCGGCGATCCCGATCTGAACCTTGATGAGGCGCTTGCCTTCGTCGAAAGCGTCGAAGAGATCCGCACGTCGTCCTTTCTTGACGATCTCGGTCGAGCATCGGAGGCCGATCTTTCTGCCGTGCGTTCGATGGTTCCGGGCCTTCGTAGCATCAAGGCCGATGCGTCAACAGAAGGCCTGTTCGTACTCTTCTCGTATCGCGATCGCCCGTGCCCTGTGCTTTTCGATATGCAGGGAGCGATCCTTCTCGATACGGTGAAGGCCGATGAGATCATGTCGCGCATCCGATGTGAGCCCGACGACGAGACACAGAGCATCCCTCAGAGAAAGCTTGAAGATACGCTGGATCGCTATGATCGACTTTTACAGAGATCCCGTGACGCCTGGGCACATAGCCGCGGCATAGATCCAGAAGAGCTGCGTATCGTATGTTCGATGCTACTGAGAAGTTGAGTAAGCGGACGCCTGCTCAGGCCGCCAAACGATCTCGCTTGACAATTCACGATGCCACTCCAATTTCTGCCTCAAGGAATCAGACATAGACTGTATGATCGATTCCACAGGAGAAGCCATGAATACCTCGATTAAAATGGCAGCGCTTGCCACCATCGCAGTCCTCAGCAGCTGCATTTCCGTTGATTATGTGCAGACCGGACCATCGTATCCGGCAATGGCGAAGGGCTGCCCGGTACAGATCTACTCGACCAAAACCCCCGATAAGTATGAAGAGATCGGCATCGCCGAGGTCGCCGCGGGCACGATGTCCATGCAGTATGAGGCCGTGAAGAAAAAGGCCTGTGAAGTCGGCGCGAACGGCATCCTTCCTGCCGGCGAGACAACGGGGTTCACAAGCACTCCCGTTACACGAAACCACATGGCAACCACGAATACAGGTGCTTCGATGAACTACCAGACTACGACAACGCAGGTTCAGTCCTACACCGTTCGCAAGTTCATTCTCATCAGAACCGAACCACAGAACTGAAATCCCTATTCGCCTGAAAAAGGTTCAGTCCATGGTGGACTCGACAGACTCATTTCACAGGCAGAGTCATCTCAAGGATAACGTAATCGCGGGTACCATCGATGTGCCCGCGAACATTATTCAGACGACACTCGCCGCCCATCCTTCGTAGAATGCTGCGCATATAAAAAAGCCCGAGTCCTTGATCCAGCGTTCCGTAGCGCTCATCGACGGTTTTATGAACTCGAAAGAAAGGCTCAAACACCTGCCGCTCGGCACTTTCGGGAATGCCTGTCATCCCCTCATAGGCCATCGCCGTATTCAAGAACGAGATCTTCATGCACGCCGGTGCCGCTGATGTCGACGCTATCGTCTGTACGATGACAGAAACAAAGCTCTCTGGCGGCGAGAAGCGCAGCGCATTCAAGAGCGCCTCTTCAAAGCACGATGCGATAAGACGTCGGTCGAGTTCGATGCTTCCCGGCCTGTCATTCAGATCGGCATCATTGACGATCATGTGACCGCGAATAGCGGCCTTCTCTTGAATATGATCGACCGATTGACCGAGCAGCTCGCCGACGTCACGAACGCTGCATGGTTCGTATTTCGGCTGCGACGAAAGCGTTTCACTCACCTGCTCGACCATGCCAAGAAAATGCTCGGTCGCACGCGCGTTCTCATCCAGCAGAGTAAGGAACTCACGATCGAGCTTTACCGAGCCGTCGTCCTCTCGCGGCAACTGCTCGATAACCTGTACCAATCCGACAAGGACGGCAGGCCCTTTGCCCTGATTGAGCCCGGTCTTCAGATGATAGAAGAGCGAATCCATGAGGCGCTCTTCGTTGCGTTGCGTCATCTCGTTCCGGGCGCCCGTCCATTGATGATGCTGCTCGAGTCGCTCTCGCTTCTGTCGATCTTCGCGCCTTCGTAAAAGAAGGTTATGCGCGGGCCTGAAGGCCTGCGTCAGATGCGAGATGATGCGCCGGTTATCTACCGGGCGAAAGATGAGGTCGTCGGGGCCAAGCCGCATGATACGAACGGCATCCTCTACGTCACAACGATCGAGCAGAACGATGATCTGCGGCAGGATCATGCCCGTGCTTTTCAGCCCGTGCAGACGTTCGAGCAATGGCTCGTCGTATTCCATAACAGCTACGGGAAAGATCCCCGACTCCATCATACCGACAAAATGCTCACGATTCTCGGGAATGGTCGCGGGCACATACTTTATGAGCGACGCGAACAGAGAGCGTAGCTGCGTCGATGTGGGGTCAAGAAGGATTCCTTCACTGTGATACGCTGAAGACATAGGTACTCAAGCACAAGCCTGAGCTTCTGAAAGTCCGTCTGCGTTGTGAAGTGATTTTTGTGATTCGGGCGAAAAATCGAAGAGAGAGCGCATATACTATCTGGTATATGCGCTTCTGCAAGAATCAGAGATCGTCGATCTCTTTGAGGATCTGATCGGCAGTCTGCTCGGCATTCTCGGGAGTGATCTGCTCGACGGCCGGCTTCTTCTGTTCTTCTTTCTGAGGACAGTGAACCGAGATCATCGCCGCGAGAACCAGAGCTGGAATAAAAAATAGATTCTTCATGCGTCTGCTCCTTATTTCTCGGGCTTGCCCGGTTTTTCAGGCTTACCCGGTTTCTCGGGTTTTCCTGGCTTTTCAGGTTTGCCCGGCTTCTCGGCCTTTTCGGGCTTCTGGCCCTTCTCGGGTTTATCCTTTTTTTCTTTCGGATCTTTCTTATCTTTCTTCTCGCGGGCCTTTTCGCGCTTCTCTTCAGCCTTCTTTTTCTTCTCGGCTAACTTTTCTTTGCGTTCGGCGAGCTTCTTTTCAGCCTCGGCGATCTTCTCGCGAATACGAGCTGCCTGCTCGGTCTTGCCCTTACTCTCAAGATCGGCGGCGACCTTCTTCAGGCTTTCGATCTTCTGTTCAAGGCCGCGGGCCTTCTCTTCTTTCTGTTCGACCTCGGCCACTTCCTGCTCGGCGGCTTCTTCTTCCTGGGCATACACGGGCATGCCAAGGGCAAAGGCCAGCACAAGCGCCAGGCCTGTGATTCGTTTCTTCATTCTTCTCTCCTCTACCTTGATGTGTTTGATATGCCGGATGCGCGCTCTCGAATCTGCGGAATCAACTCCCGTAAACGCCGGATGCGCGTATCGTCAGAGGGATGCGTGGAGGCGAACTCAGGCGGCTTTGCACCGCCGGCCTCGGCCATGCGCTTCCAGAAGGCGACGGCCTCTTCGGGTTCATAGCCGGCCTTCGTCATGTAATAAAGACCGATCTCATCGGCCTCAAGTTCATGTTTTCGCGAAAACGGAAGCAAGACGCCGAACTTTGTGCCCGCTCCGATGATGCCGAGGATCGTCTGCCTCTGACCCGGTTCGAGGTCTTCTATCGAGCCCTGAACGCCTTTCATGGCAATCTCGACCATGCCCTGATCGAACATACGCTCCGCTCCATGTCGCGACGTTGCATGGGCGATCTCATGCCCCATCACGGTAGCAAGGCCCGCCTCATTCTGCGCAACAGAGAGGATGCCCGTATAGACGACGATCTTGCCCCCTGGCAAACAGAAGGCGTTGATCTCATCGCTTCTTACAAGCGAGACCTTCCACTCAAAGCCGGAGCCTTCTTCGCCGACCACGTTAACCAACCTCTCTGCGACTCTGCGCACCATCTCGACTTCGGGGCCGCTTTCAACGACCTGCGACTGTGAAAGGACTTCGTTATAGCCCTGTAGACCGAGAGCGATCTCTTCGTCCTTTGAAAGACCGAGACGCGTTTCGCGACCTGTGATCGGGTTTTCAAACGATTCTGATCTGAAATAAAAGACGGCCAGAGAGACCAGAGCGATAAGGATCGGTCCCCATTTGAACATACTGCGACGTTGCATGGGGACAGAAGCTACTCTGATACGGCGATGAAAGCAATCCTTTTTTGGAGCTCTTACCCTGCAAAAGCAGGATACTCGTCACGTAACGGATACTGTGACGTTATCGTCGAGCCCGTGAAGTGGCCTACCCATCCGGCCGGATCGGTGAAGACACGCACACACTGGAAGAAAGGCTCGGCGCCCATATCAAACCAGTGTTTGGTGCCGGCAGGCACGTTCACAAGATCGCCTTTTGTGCAGAGCAGAGCGATGATCTCGGCGCCCGTATTGATATAGAAAAGACCCGATCCGTCGACGAAGAAACGCGCCTCGTCGTCGGTATGCGTATGTTCGTTCAAGAACTTCTGACGCATCTCAGCATGATTCGGCAATCCGGCATGAATGGCGACGACGTCTTCGGTGCGAAAGCCTCGCTCCGCTTTAAGCTTCTCAATCGACGGACGATAAGCGGCAAGCACCTCTTCGGGCGTCGCCGTTTTCGCAAGCTGTGCACCGGCCTCCCATCGCTCGAAAAGCACGCCCTTCTTCCACAGATAGGCCCGGATCTCGTCAAAGTCGGTCATCTCGGTATAAGATTCGGCGGAGTTTACGGGATAGATGCGCATCAGGCTCATAATGCATGAAACCGACGGGGCGGTCAGAGCAGCAAGCGCTTTTCAGACGGCAGTTCACTTGACGCTTACGGCAATCGCCGCTTTTCTATGGCCATGCTGGCACGCCTGAAGTACGGCGATCTCTCGTGCTGGATGCATCCCATTCCGGCAGATCTGCAGCCCTTTGTAAAAAGCTGGTGCGGCTATGAAGAGCGCACCGAGGCGCCGCTGCAGCGACGGGAATATCCGGGCGTGCAGGTTGTGCTGATCTTCGAATTCTCCCCTCCGCTGCGCGTCTACGAATATGGCAGCGACAGTCGTTTCTCTACTTACAGCGGAGGCTTTGTCGCCGGGTTGCACGACGTCTATTCGTTAACCGAGCATCAGGGATATCAGTGCGGATTTCAGGTTAACCTGAGTCCGATCGGCGCCTTTCGCTTCTTCGGCATTCCCATGTCAGAGATCAGCGGCAGGGTCGTTTCGTTCGTCGATCTTTTTGATAGAAACGATCTGCGGCACCTGAACGAGAGGCTCGGCAATTGCCCGACCTGGTCCGATCGCTTCACCCTTGTAACCGACGTTCTGCGCCGGCGCATTCTCACACAGGGGCCGCTTTCCGCCTTTCCTGCGTATCTGCATGAGATCGAATCGGGCCGACGCTGGCAGACCCGTGAGATGGCCGATGATCTGGGTTTCAGTCAGAAGCACCTGATCTCCCTTTTCAAACGCACGACGGGCGTGACGCCGACACAGCTGAGGCGCATTGCGCGTTTCGAGAGGTTGCTGCAGTCTCTGAGATCCGACCGGCCGGCCAGCCTGGCCGATCTTGCGCAGTCTCTCGGCTACTACGATCAGGCGCACATGAATAACGAGGTGAAGAGTATCACCGGCCTGACACCCGCCTCTCTCGTGCCGGCCTTTTAGCCGTCGGAGTTCCGACGTGACGTAATATGGGGCCGATTTGCCGATTTCCGGCTCTCCGGGGCCTGCATCCGACCGCTGCTGGTAAATCCGTTCCAATACTGAGCTGCGATTCTCGTGCATAATGATTCCAGTAACTATGACGACCGGATCCGACTGGCCGGCCCCCAGAACTCAGAAGAGGCCTCAGGACCGATTCCCAAACGAAGGAGAAGAATATGAACTCTGCGAAAAACATACAGGGACCACGCATCATGCCGACGCTGCGTTACCGAGACGTCGGCAGGGCCATCGACTGGCTGGAAAAGGCCTTCAGCTTCGAAAAGCATGCCGCTCATGCCGACGAAAGCGGCTCGATCGTACATGCCGAGCTCAAGAAGGGCGCCGATATGATCATGCTCGGAGCGGCACGCGACGATGCCTTTGGCAAGCTGCAAACCATGCCCGATCAAACGGGCGGCCAGGTAACGCAGAGCGCCTACATCATCGTGCCGGATGTGCCCGCACTGCACGACCATGTGCAGCGTCTCGGGGCGCGCATCGTGATGCCGCTCAGCAAGGAGTCGTATGGAACGATGTTCTCCTGCCTTGATCTCGAAGGCCATCTGTGGAATTTTGGAGACTACGATCCCCGTGCTTGAAATCGTCTGAAATCGCTTGCACTGGCACGGTCTCGCGCATGTCTATGATATGCGCGAGCTTTATCCTGAAATCGAGCCCTTTCACACAGGCCGTCTGAAAGTATCAGACATTCACGAACTCTATTACGAACAATGTGGTAATGCCGACGGAGCGCCCGTACTCTTTCTGCACGGCGGTCCGGGCGGCGGAATCACCGAAAAGCACCGTCGTTATTTTGATCCGGCGCATTACCGCATCGTGCTTTTCGATCAGCGCGGATCGGGCAAAAGCACGCCCTTCGCCGAGCTGCGCGAGAACACGACCTGGGATTTAGTCGAAGACATAGAGCGACTGCGTCTTGAGCTGAAGATCGACCGCTGGATCGTATTCGGCGGCTCCTGGGGATCGACGCTTGCCCTTGCCTATGCCATCAAGCATCCGACGCGAGTGCAGGGCCTGATCCTGCGTGGGATCTTTCTCTGCCGCGATGAAGAGATCCGCTGGTTCTATCAATACGGGGCGCATTTTCTTTTTCCCGACGCCTATGCGAAATATGTCGCTCCCATTCCCGAAGAAGAACGCGACGATCTGTTACATGCCTTTCATGCGCGGCTCATCGATCCTGACGAGAAGGTCCGCCTTGAAGCGGCAAAGGCCTGGAGCCTGTGGGAGGGATCGGCGCTGAAACTCATTCCCGACGCCGAAACATTGGACGAATTCGATCATATCGCCGTCAGCCTTGCGCGTATCGAAAACCATTATTTTGTTAACCACGCCTTCTTTGAGTCGGATGGCTGGCTTCTCGGTCAGGTCGAAAAGATACGACACATCCCGGGCATCATCATACACGGCCGCTATGACATCGTATGCCCTGTGAAGAACGCCTTTGACCTGCATGCCGTCTGGCCCGAGGCCGAGCTGAAGATCATTGCCGACGCCGGCCATGCGGCGGGAGAGCCCGGTATCCTTTCGGCGCTTGTCGACGCCACCGACGCCTTTCGCAGCCTTGCGCGATAGATGGGACGGCGATGTGCGGTAACTGTCAGGACTACGCTGCGAAAGAGAAACAATGGACCATTACTATCACTCCTCTGATCTGAAAAAATTCGGCGAGATCTCTCGCTGGAACGAAAAGCTCGGCAAGAAATTCTTCGAATACTACGGTCACGTATTCGAAGAAGGAGCGCTCAGCAAACGCGAGAAATCCCTGATCGCCCTTGCCGTCGCTCATGCCATCCAGTGTCCGTACTGTATCGACGCCTACACGACGGAATCTCTGGAACAGGGTGCGACAGAGGAGCAGATGATGGAAGCGCTGCACGTTACGGCAGCCATCCGCGGAGGGGCAAGCCTCGTACACGGCGTGCAGATGATGAACCGTGCCGGCGAACTCGAAGTATGACGACCTTACAAGAGCGCCGCAGCCCGCTTGCAGACCCAGCCGTGCAGCTTGCACGACTGCACGACATTTTTCGCGAGAGGGAGTGGACATCGTTTCGAGAAAAGTTAGCCGAACAGCATTTTTATCCGCTTCGGGCGAGGGGCGTCGATACGTTGCAGGTGAATGTCGGCAAGCTATGCAACCAGACCTGCCGCCACTGCCACGTCGATGCCGGGCCCGATCGTCGCGAGCAGATGAGTCGCGAAACGTTCGATACGTGCATCGACGTCGTGAAGCGACATGGCATCCGCACCGTCGACATCACTGGAGGGGCGCCCGAACTCAATCCACATTTTGAGTACTTCGTCGCATCGCTCTCCGCCCTCGGAACGCATATCATGGTGCGATCCAACCTCACCGTGCTGACCGTGCCGCGCTACGTCGAGATGCCCGCCTTTTTTGCAAGACATGGAGTCGAGGTCGTCTCTTCGCTTCCGTTCTATAACCGCAGCCGCACAGATTCGCAGCGCGGAGAGGGAGTATTCGACCGGTCCATCGAGGCGATTCGTAACCTCAACGACATCGGTTATGCAAAGCCCGGCACCGGCCTCATGCTCAACCTTGTGTATAACCCAACGGGAATCATGCTGCCTGGTTCACAGAGCGGCCTGGAACAGGAATTCCGAAAGCGGCTTCACGACGATTTCGGCATCCGCTTTAACAGCCTGTTTACGATTACGAACATGCCCATCGCCCGGTATCTGGAATCTCTTGAAAAAAGCGGGAAGACCGAAGAGTACATGGAGCGCCTGATCACTGCATTTAACCCGGCGGCCGTAAACGGAGTCATGTGTCGCAGCCTGATATCGGTCGGCTATGACGGCCAGCTGTATGACTGCGATTTCAACCAGATGCTCGAACTGCCGACGGCAGAGGGGTTCGCGAGACACATACGCGATTTCGACGCCGCTCTTGCAAGCCGGCCGATCGTCGTCGACGATCATTGCTGGGGATGCACGGCCGGCGCCGGCTCAAGCTGTGGCGGGACTACGGTATAGCTGAATCAGAACCCATTTCAGGGCTCTGATTCTCTGCATCTCTGCATCTCGCATCATCCTTGCGCTCAGAGGACAGACAAGAGGGCCGATCAGAGCTTCTTTGCTTTAAAGAGAAGCAGCGGCTTTTCGCCCTCCGCTACGAGCAGCTTGTCGGTGAGGATCTGAATCCTCGTTCCTCTCTGTAGATTCGACAGGAAGCGCTGTTCGGTGTCGATCGCTTCACAGTACATCTTCGTTGCCGTGATCTGCTTGACCCGAATGCGGTCCTTTTCCTTGCTGTAGCCGCCGTTAAACTGATTGCATCCGCCGAATCCCTGAAAGGTGCCGTTGTCAAACTTAATGAAGGGCTGGGTAGGCGAATTTGCAATCTCCGTATTTCCGATATGCTTGAGCATCCAGATCGTGCCGTCCATGGGAGGCTCAGCCATCTCTGTCTGGCCGTCCGGCGAGACGCAGGCAGAGGCGGTAACGAATAGAGCAAGGATCAGAGCTTTCTTCATAAAAAGCATGGCTACAGCGCAGAAGCTGGCTGGCAAGTAGAAAGCTGGATTTTTAAAACGGCGGCAAATCCTCTCAACTCACGTCAATTCAGTTGCTTTTCAACACGGGTAAGAAATCTCTTACAGAAAAACAATAAAACAGGAGCCTGTGATGTTCAGACGATCGACAGTACCACTGACAGCGCTTTTTGTCTTGCTAACAAACTGCGTCAGTTTCTATGAAATCAAACCGCAGAAAGATCCTTCGCTATCGATGGCAATTTTTGAGATTAACGTTCCACACACCCTTCAGCTTATCAAGCTGAAGCAGAAGAATGGGATGGTTTTTGAGAGTACGTTTAAAGCAGAGTACGAGGATTCTGTACTCGACAACTTTGCCGTTGTGGAAAACATTCCCGCCGGATCGTACCATATTAATTACATCTTCTCGCGGAATTCCGGAACCAGTACGACGATGGGAAATACGGTCTACACGTCCTGGAGTGAATTCATCGTTTCCATCGATGATCCAGGAAAGAACTACTTCGAAGTCCCTGCCGGGCAGATCGTGTACTTTGGCAGGCTGCTATTGATTCCCGAAGAGAAAAAAGAAACGGCCCTTGTCGAGGTTGCGAAGCAACTCAAAACGACACCGATGGCAATTCAGCAAGCCATCGTCGGTTCGATGAATCTTAGAGGAAAGAAAGGCACCATGCCCGTCATCGTTCTTCGAACCGATCATCCGGCCATTGTCGGCGAAAAAGGAGCGCTTGCCTCTGAACGTCTGGTACTTCAAATGATCGTGCTCAAAGCCCGGTATGAAGAACGCCATCCGAACGAGATCGTAGAATGGCGGGCCCTTGCAAACAAACGAATTGCAGAGATTACCGAAAAAATCGGTCCCTGAGATGTCGCTTCTGGAATTCGGCCAGATAAAATCCCTGGCCGGACTCCAGACAAACGTTCACCTTCCCCTCTATTGCTGTCGCTATCAAAAGCAATAAATATCGTCGACAGGAGCAAGACTCAGCAGCTTTTCAGCCTATGCCCGGTCGAGTTCGCCCTTTCTCCGTCATCGCCAAGCTGGAGCTGATGACCTACCTGCTTACCGTTCCTCTTGCCGCTCTCTTTCTTATCATTCATCTGAATTACGCCGGAGAGCAAATACTGCGTTTTCTTCAGGCCGTCCTTGTTGCCGTTCTGTTCTCGTTTCTTTTTCCAGCGTATCGCATCATACAATTAAAAAGATTGCTCGACTACTTCTACGTCGGGAGCACCCCTTTTAATGAAAGGCCGCAGGAAGACCGCGAGATGTTCCGACGCCGCCTGCTCGATCTGCCGCGCCGTTATGCGTTCATCGTCATTCTTCAATGGACGACTGGCGTCGCCGTCGCAGCGGCCGTGAATCAGATTCTGAATCCAGGACCGCTTACTCAGGCGCTCTATTTTGCCGTCGCACTTTTGATGGTTATTCCGATGAACTGGATCAGCCAGTATTATTTTGCCGAACACTTCCTCTCGCCTCTGTTCACAGACCCCGAAGTAACGCGCATCACGCTCGGTCCGGCCCGAATTCGACGTATTGGGTTGTTCGGGCGCATCCTTCTTTCGCTTTTCAGTATCTCCTGGCTTTCGCTGATCATGACGGGCAGCATCCTCTTCAGTATTTACCGGAATAAACTGCAAACCGAATCCCTTGAAATCTTCCTTTTATTGATCTTTATCTTCGCCGTCGTAATTATATTCGTGAACGCCTACTTCATCGCATCTTCTCTCAGTCAGAACATCCGCCGCCTCGGTGACGTGTTGCACGACGTGGGAGAAGGCAATCTGACTCAGTTGCTGCCGCTCGCCTCCACCGACGAATCGGGGATTCTGAGTTTTCGCGTCAATGCTCTGATTGATCGGTTAAACCAGATGATGCATTCCATCCGGAGCGAAGCGCAATCCATGGAGAAAGAGTCGCTCGACCTGAAGCATCGCACGGCTTCGTTACAGGCAGGCATGGTCGAGCAGGCCGCTCTGGCCGAACAGATGAGCGCTTCCATTGAAGAGATTTCAGCTTCGATCGCCGGCGCCTCTGAAATCGCCGAAAGACAGAAAGAACATGCCGATCATTCGGCGAAGATGCTGCATGCGCTGAACGAGAAGATCCGTGAGATCCACTCGGTCTCTGAAAAAGTGAAACGCTCCTCTGACGAGATGCATACAGAGATCAAACAGGGGGCGGCCACCATGAAAGAGGTGCAGAGTAGCATCCTTGCCGCCGAATCGACGACGATCGACATCCAGGATACGGCCGATCTGATTCAAGAAATCACGGAACAGTTGAACCTTCTTTCTCTGAATGCATCGATAGAGGCGGCACGCGCCGGCGAAGCGGGAAAAGGGTTCGCCGTCGTCGCTCGCGAGATCAACACTCTCGGCACACGCACGCAGGACAACGCACGAGCGATCGTTGAGCTGATCAGCAGAGCCGTTGAGGCCTCGGCCAGCAGCCGATCAGCGAACGAAAAAGGACAGACATCGTTCGAGTCCATCAGCAGGCTTGTCGTCACATCGACGGCAGAATCGGACCGACTGGCGACGACGGCCGACAGCCAGCAGATAGTAAGCGAGAAGGTCGCCGAACAGTTTGCGGGTATCATTACCCTGGCCGATCAGGTGCGTGATCTTACATCCGAACAAGCACGGACGATCCGGGAGTTTGCAAAAGGCGTGGAGCAGCTGAGCGAAGGCAGCACGGATCTTGCAACAACAACCGATGAGATCGATCGCTTTGCCGAACAGCTGCGCGATCAGGGGAGCCGCCTTATGAAAGAGATTGGACTCTTCCGATTGCGCTCCTGAAAGAAGCAAGAACAGGCATATGGACGGTAAGAAAAGAATCGACAGGCAGTATCGAGCCATGCTCGACAGAGAGGAGCGACGAAGTCGAAACCAAAACGCCGAAAGAGTCTTTCGAAGACGACATCGCATGGTTCTACGATTCCTGCGTAATGCAGGCCGCTTTAGCGGCGCCACTCGCCTGTGGCAGTTCATGACGGCCGATATAGAGATCCTGAACTATGAGGTCGTCCGCTGGATGGCACTGCTCTTTCTTCCGACGCTTTATACTACGGTCCTTGCGATTCCCGATCTGGCGAGCAATGCATACATACTGGCATCGCTTCTGGCCGTTCCGGCCCTTTTTCTGATCGAGGCCATCCGCTATGGGATCTGGCGACTGCGTGTCTCCCGCTTTCCTACACTGCTCTCGCACTGGAATGCCCTCGGGCCTTCCTCCTATTTCGAATGGAGCGAGATGAGACTTACCATCGAGACCGATACTCCCGAGCCCACTCGGACGCAGGTGCTGATGTTGCTCTGCGAGAGGGCGAACCGATATTTCTATGCCAGCAACGATGAAGACCGAAGGCTTCGCTGGAAGCCAGAAGCGCCGGGCATTACCGGTTCGATCAATCGCCGCATCGTCGTAAAGATCGTTCCGCATCTGAGAAGGTTCCGGCGCATGCTGTCCGGACACCGGTTGTCGTTGCAGCTTGAACTGAAGGGTCGGCCCATCCACCAGACGAGTCGCGCCAATGACGGATCGCCCGATTCTTAAGCATTTTCTGGCATTCCGACTCCCCCTGGCGAAAGTGCTCAGAAAAACAACATCTCTTCCAATTAATAGACACCGCAACGAACACTTTTCTGTGCAAGCAATGGCATCAATATTGCAACCCTACTCCCATGATCGGGGTAAAATTCGGAAAACGCAAAGTCGTCAACTACCGCGGCTCACAGATGGTGGTCGGAGGTCTTACCTCTAAGAACAAGATCGACATCCTGATCTACATCGCCCGCGAGCTCGCCAGCGTGAACAAACAGGAAGACCTCTTCGAACGCGTGCTCAGCCTCTGCGAAGAGATCTTTGAGGCCGATAACATCCATCTGCGTCTCTGGAACGAGAACGAGAATAAACTGAAAATCATCCGCTCGCTGCGCCCCATGGACCCACCTGCGCGCGACCTGAGATCCGGCGAAGGATTCTCGGGAACCGTCTATAAAAAAGGCGAGCCGCATCTCGTCGCCGATCTTACCAAACACATGGAGTTGCTCGACGAAGGCGAGCAGACGCGATCCGTCGTATGCGTTCCCATACTTTACAAGGCGATGGTGATGGGAACGTTATCCGTCGAGAAGTCGATCTCTTATTTTTATCGAGAGGACGACCTGGAGATTCTCGAAGCGTTATCCTCGCAACTCGGCCTTGCTCTGAACGAGGTACGGCTGCTTGAGGGTCTTTATCTGGCTAACCAGCGCATCGAATTCGACCTGCGTATGGGCCGCAACGTACAGAACCAGATCATTCCCAAGCGTCTTGATCCCTGGAACGGGATTCGGTTCTTTTTCCATTATGCTCCTATGACCGAAGTCAGCGGCGACTATTTCAGAGTCTTTCGTGACGAAAACAGCGTTACGCTCTTCCTGGCCGACGTCGCCGGACACGGCGTCGCCGCGGCGATGGTGACGATGATTATCCATCACCACCTTGAAGTATTGATGGAAAAGACGAATGCTCTTCCAGAGCTGTTTGAAGAGTTGAATCGCAGCATCCGACCGAACCTGCCCGATGGTGTTTACTTTACCGCGCAGATATTTCGAATCTACGAAGACAACAGCTACGGTTTCGTTAACGGCGGCCATGTGCGACCGGTCATCCTCAGAAGCGATAGCGAAAAATGCGAGCTGATCGACGCTCCTGGCCTTCCGCTCGGTATCGCCGACGTTCGCAAAGAAGATTATCGCATGACGTCGGGCCAGCTTGATGAAGGCGATCTTGTCTTTCTTCTGAGCGACGGCTTTCAGGAACAGAAGAACGCAGCCGGCGAAGAGGCGACGACGAAGAGAGTGCTTTCATGGATTCTCGAAGAGCGCAACCGGCTGATGAACCGAAAAGGCATCGTCGAGGCCGAAGAGCTGGGGTTATCCTTCCTCTCGCGATACGAACAGTATCGGGACGGCGCTCCGACGGGCGACGACCTGAGCATGATCATGCTTCAAATCTCGCCTCTTCTTTCTCGTTCGCGAGCGCAGTACGCGAAGGCTCGCAAGGCGACGACGCTTGAAGAGAAGCTCGAACTCTGCGAGCAGATTCATCATGCCGAGCCGTCGCTGCTTGCGAACCTGCTCTATATGGGGCGGCTCCTGTATAAACTACAGGACTACCAGAGATCTGAGGCCGTGCTGAAGCAGTATCTCGAAACGAGCGGAAGCGTGAATCCCGAAGTCATCTATCTCGTCGGATCGGCCATCAAGCATCAGGACCGACTCAAAGAAGCGCGCAAGTACTTTCGCTGGGCACTTGCAGTCGATCCCGTGCATCTGCCCTCGCTCATGCGTATGGTGAAAAGTTACCTGAAAGAAGAACGATCGGATGACGCTCTGCTCGTTCTCAATCAGGCGGCCCGAGAAGGCCTGCGCGATGAACGTGTTCTACAATTAATCAAACGCATTGAAAAGAAAAGGAGCCTGTCATGATTCGCCCGGTAAACGCCAATCCGCTTATGCGCGTCGCCCGCATCGTCCTCACGGTGGCCGTCGCCTTTATCCCGCTCTCCCTTTTCGCTCAGGAAGCTCCCGATCCTGTGGCCGTCCTGAGACAGGAAACGAACTGGCTCTGGACGATGATCGCCAGTTTTCTCGTATTCTTCATGCAGGCGGGTTTTGCTCTCGTTGAGGCTGGATTCACTCGCTCAAAGAATACGGTGAACATCCTCATGAAAAACCTGATGGATGCCTGCCTCGGTCTTTTCGGATTTTACCTGATCGGTTTCACGCTTATGTTCGGGCTTCCCATGCTTGAAGGGTTCGGCGTCGGTCAGATCAAATGGATTTCGCAGTATCTCTATGCAGATGGCAAGCCCGATGCGGGCGCCTTCACATTCTTTTTCTTTCAATCGGTATTCTGCGCAACGGCGGCGACCATCGTATCGGGAGCTATGGCCGAGCGCACGAAATTCCCGTCCTACCTCGTGTATTCCTTTCTCGTTTCGGCGCTGATCTATCCCGTCTTTGGAAGCCTTGCCTGGGGTAACCTTTTCCTTACAGATAACGTCAGCTTTCTCGCCAATCTCGGCTTCATCGACTTTGCCGGCTCCACCGTCGTGCACTCTATCGGAGGATGGATCGCCCTCGCCGGCACGATCGTTCTCGGCCCCCGCCTCGGTCGCTATCTTGAAGACGGCACCATCCAGCCCATCTTCGGACATAACCTGACCGTGTCGACGCTGGGCGTGTTTATTCTATGGATCGGCTGGTTCGGGTTTAACCCCGGCTCGACGCTTGTCATCGACGGAGGCAACTTCGCCATCATCGCCATGACGACGCAGTTCGCGGCCGCAGCAGGGGCCATCGGAGCGATGCTCACAAGCTGGCTCATCTTCAAGCGCCCCGATGCAACGATGATCTTGAACGGCGTGCTTGCAGGCCTTGTGGCCATCACGGCCGGTTGCGCGAATCTTAACCTTGAAGGAGCGACGCTGCTCGGATTTGTCGCCGGCGTTGTCGTCGTACTCGCCGTCATCTTTTTCGATGCCATCCGCGTCGATGATCCGGTCGGCGCCGTCTCGGTTCACGGAGTGTGCGGCTCCCTGGGAACGCTTGCCGTCGGGCTGCTGGCCGATCCCGCTCATGGTTCGGGAGCAGCGGGGCTTTTCTACGGAGGCGGATTCAAATTGCTCGGTGTGCAGGCTCTTGGAGTGGGGCTCGGCTTCCTGTGGGCTTTCGGAACCGGCCTCCTGTTATTCTTTCTTCTGAAGATTACGATCGGGCTTCGGGTAACGATGGAAGAGGAGATCGAAGGCCTCGATCTGCTCGAACACGGAAACGAGGCGTATCCAGAGCAGATCTGATCTCACAGAATCCATTGCGATAACAGAAGGGCCCGTTCCTGAACGGAGGACGGGCCTTATCGAATCGCACCGACATGAAAGTCGACGAAGATAAAGCGGCGGGAGTCCAGCGGTCTTGTGAAGGTGCGGATCTTCTGACGACTTCCCTGATCTATATACGGACGTGAGATAATTCCGCGTCCGTACTCGATCATACGCAGCATGTTCTCGAGAAAGTACGGGCGAAAGCTCCAGTTTCTTCCGCGAAACTCAGGTCTCAGGCGAATGCCCGCTTCGTTCACCTCGACATTGGAGGATAACTGCACTCCTGCCGCATCGCATACATACAGGCGAAAACAATCGACGGGTAACTCGGTGAAAAGCGAGCGCAGGAAAAGGTCGAGCCTGTCGGCATCTGACTCTGTCGCAAGCGGGACGCGTGATAGCAGCGACTCAAGAAGAGCATCCATCCGCTTTTCCATCTCAATAGAAAAAAGAAGCCTTTCGCGCAGCGATTCAAAGACGGCCTTGCGCGCGGGCAGCATACGCGCCGCAAATGCAGGGTCATCGGCAAGAAATTGCTCGGTTGCCTGAGAGAAAAGGAAACCCTGCACCAGCTCGGCGCCGGCCCTGTAAGCCGCCTCAAGCTCGGTTTCGGTTTCAACGCCTTCAAAGAGCACGGTGATGCCCGAGTCGGCGGCAAAGCTGGATATGTATTCAATGAAATGCCCGGTATCATGCTTCAGAGAAAGATCGGCGACCAGGGCACGGTCGACCTTGACGATGTCGGGGCGAAGCTCGAGTAAACGGTCGACATGATGAAACTGAAAGTCATCGATGGCGATCTTGAAGCCGGCATCGCGATACAGTCGTATCTTGCGATAGAGATCGCGGATCTCGCCGGCGAACAGATCTTCGGTGATCTCGATCACGATCTGAGCGGGATTCAGACCCGCTTCTTCGACGAACAATATCGTCGGATACCGCCCCTCGGGGAAATTGAGTATCCATTCAGGTTTGATATTAAGAAAGAGCAGGCCGCCGTAGTTCTCATGCACGGCCTTATCCAGAGCCTCGCGCCGCAGTCGACGATCCACTTCAAGCTTCTGCTCCGTCGGTATCTCACGACTTGCGAAGAACGCGCCGAGACTGAGCAGGCGATCATTCATCCACTGTCGTCCGAGCACTTCATGACCGACAGTGCGACCGTCTGCAAGCGAAAGTACGGGCTGATAGTAGGCATGAACCGACTGCACGCCTCGCCAGAATCGCGAAGCAGATCAGATGCACACTTCATTTTTCTTTGACAGATCGGTCTCATTACATAATTGAAGCAGGATGAAGATTCTTATACTCGGTTCGGGCGGCAGAGAGCATGCACTCTATGCGGCATTGAAAAAATCTAAGTCGGTGGAACAGGTTCTTGTGCTTCCCGGCAATGGAGGCATTCCCGAATCCGATAGAATCAGGCATATTACGGCGCCTTACGCAAACGGCTTCAAGGCGCTTCAAGAGTTCGTTCAGAGCGAGCAATTCGATCTGGTCGTAGTCGGGCCAGAACAACCTCTCGTCGACGGTGTAACCGATGCTCTGGAAAACACCTGCGCTGTCTTCGGTCCGAAGAAAGCGGCCGCTCAAATTGAGGGATCCAAAGGATGGGCGCGAGCCTTCATGGAGCGCCACGGGCTTCCCTCGGCGCGTTATGCGGAATTCAGCGATTTCGATGCGGCTCTTGCAGGCCTTGATTCTTTTGGCCCGCCCTATGTGATCAAGGCAGATGGACTTGCCGCGGGCAAAGGAGTGACCGTCACCTCTGATCGAGAGCATGCCGTTCAGGCGTTGAAAGAAGCTCTTGTAGAAGGCGTCTTCGGATCGTCGGGCGCGAAAGTGCTCTTAGAAGAGTTCCTGCCCGGACGCGAAGCCTCTGTATTCGCGATCTGTGACGGCGAGAAGGCTCTTGCCTTTCAGCCCGCTCGCGACTACAAGCGCGTCTTTGATAATAACGAAGGCCCGAATACGGGCGGCATGGGCGCCGTTACTCCCGTTGAATACGTAACCGAAGCGGTTATGCAGCAGATTCAATCCGAAGTGCTGGATCGCGCCGTTCAGGGATTCAAGAAGGATGGCACGCCGTATCGCGGCCTGCTCTACGCCGGACTCATGATACATGAAGGCAAGGCTCGCCTCGTCGAGTTCAACTGTCGTTTCGGAGACCCCGAAACACAGGCACTTCTTCCTCTGCTTGAAGACGATATTGCGCAGCTCTTTTTCCAGGCAGCGACGGGCCATCTGAAAGACTCGTCACTGCGGTTCCGTAAGGCGGTCGGAATGACCGTCGTGCTGGCCGCCGGGGGTTATCCAGGAGACTACGATAAAGGAATAGATCTTTCGGGGCTGGAAGAGCCCTTCGTCGACGGCGTGCAGTGCTTTCATGCGGGAACGGAGCGAAACGGCGCTCTACGCAGCACTGGCGGACGCATCGCAAACATTACGGGAACCGGAGTATCGATCGAAGATGCCCGAAATCGTATTTATTCACAACTGAATAGCCGATCCATTGCCGGAACTTTTTTCCGTTCCGACATCGGCCTGTAGCGTTTACTTGTTATTATGCCCGAAGGCGTCATCTATCAGAGGAAAGAACATGTCATTTCAAAGAGACCTGAAAAAAACCGACACCGAGATCATCCGACTCGAAATCACCGAGTTCCGCGGAGAGCAGTATCTGAATATCAGAGTGTGGTATCTGGACAAAGACGGCGAATGGAAACCGACCAAGAAGGGCGTGGCCATACGGCCGTCGCTTTTTCCCGATTTCAAGAAGTTCGTTCTTGAAGCAGAACAGGAATTGAAAATCTAATCCTATGCCAGAGCCAACCCGACGCGGCTTGAAACGCAGCCTCACCGCATTACTGATAATCAGCTGGATCGCCCTTTTCCTCTGGGCCTTTCCGTCGGTCCGGGTCGGAGTTCGTTTCGCCGTGTTAAACGCACTTGGCTTTGGCGCCGCCCTCGCCGGCAAGGACGTACCCGAAGAGATCGCCCTCAGTGAATTCAATCCTGTCAGCGTGATGGTGCCTGTCAGCGAAACAATACCGGAACAGCCGCGTTATCCGGTCGTTGAGTTTCACGGACATATCTTCCCGACTTATACCGGCGACCTTGACGCCGATCTTGCTCAATGCCGTACTGCGCTCTTTGTGAACCTTGCCCTGCGCACGACCACGTCCGATGGATATGCAAAACTGCAGCAGGGACGACCGCAAAAAAACATCGTCCATTTTCCAGGATGGAACTACGCTCGTCTTAAAGAAGTGAATGACGCAAGCGGTGTGGCGCAGATGGCATCTGACCTTGAAGCCCTGGCAAAGGCCGGCATCAAAGGCGTCAAACTCTGGAAAAACCTCGGCCTCGGCCAGAAAAAGTCCGACGGCACGTTCTATGCTATCGATGATCCCATCTTCGAGCCGCTGTGGGATGTGGCCGCAAGATACGATCTCATCATCGCTATTCACACGGCCGATCCACCGGCTTTTTTTGGAAAGGCAGACGGGACTAACGAGCGGTTTGAAGAGCTCTCGCATCATCCGGAATGGTCCTTCGTGAAAGGACCGACCTTTGATGAAGTGCTCGCACAGCGCGACCGACTATTCGAAAGGAGGCGCGACGTGCGCTTTGTGGCCCTGCATTTCGGAGAGCTGGCGCACGATCTCAAGCGTGCAGCGGCGCTTCTCGATCGGCATCCGAATGTGTGGGTCGACACGGCGCAGCGTATCGACGAGCTCGGTCGACAACCGAAAGCGGCGAGAGCGTTCTTCATCAAGTATCAGGATCGCATTCTCTACGGAACCGATGGTTTACCCGACTATGAAAAGGTTCGCATCTACTGGCGCTTCTTTGAGACGGACGATGAATACTTCGATTACTATCCGCCTCATAAAGCCCGCAAGGGATTATGGAAGATAAGCGGCATAGCGCTTCCCGACGACGTGCTTCGCAAGCTCTACTATCTCAACGCATTGAGACTCATCGGCGTATCAGAGGCCGAATTTCTCAGGAATGATCCGCTGCAACGGAAGTAATTTGAAGACTTTTTACTTGACTTTTTTTAATATTACTTGAGGGTGCACCTGAGCCGTAATCTAAAGATATCGGCCAGCTACCAATGCAACGCGGCCCTTTAAAGTTGAAAGCAAGGACAGTAATCTTCCAATTCAGCATAATTCTGTTATTGAGTACTGCGCCGGCTTCGGCCGAAACGCTGTATCTGGAAAACGGACAGGTACTGCGCGGTATCGTCGTCGGCCAGGACCGTGAAACGGTTCGCTTTCGCACATCAAACGGTCTTCTTACCATCCCCAAAACGCAAATCCGACGTATGACGTTCGATCGCTATGATCCCGGCGATACGGAGGCCGAGAAAGAGGCCCGACGTAAAAGCGAAGAAGAGAGACGCAAGATCGTCGAAGAACTCAACCGCGAGCTTGACCGAAGACGGGAGGGCCTCGAGAAAAAAATAGAAGAAGAAGATGATCGCAAACAGGAAGAACGGGCCTTCTTTCAGAATGAGTTCTTACAGGAGAAGGAGCGCAGAAAGAAAGAAGGATTCCAGCGCAGCCTGATCCTTCCTGGTTGGGGCCAGTATCATAAGAATCAACCCGATCGCGGCAAGATTTACATGGGTAGCTTCCTCACCCTGCTTGGCACGGTACTTCTCGCCGATTATGTTTACAAGCAATCCTATGCCGGCTACAGCAAGGAAAACAACAACTACGCCCTTTTCCTTTATCAGCGCCATAATCCGATCTTTGCATACTCTTATTATAAAAAGGCCGTAGCCGAACGGGACAGAGCGAATCAGAGTGCGGCGATAAGAACGGGAGCTCTGTTAGGGCTCGGCCTCGTTTACGTTATCAGCGCCGCAGACGCCCGCTACACGGACCCTGAACTCGATTGGCTAACGCAGAGCCCATTGCCTCCGCAGCAGTTTCAGATCGCCTTCCGGTATGCCTTTGAGTGAGTGTGTGGATTTTTCAGATTATCAAGGAGCAGGCTTAAACAATGAGACGTCTTAACCTCGCATCGTCCGCTTTCGTCCTGCTCTGCACCGCGCTCTTTTCCGGCTGCGCAACGCCCGATATCATCGTTGCCTCAGCTACCGGCGACGTGGATGGGATACAGACGGCTCTTAACGAGGGCGTGGAAATCAACCTGAAAAGCAGCGAGGATCGCACGCCGCTTCACTGGGCAGCCTCTCTCGCCCAGAACGCTGCCATTGAATTCCTCGTAAAGAATGGCGCCGACATTGCCGCCCGTGACGAAAACGGCCGGACCGCTCTTCATCTCGCCGCAATGAAAGGACATCTGAAAACCGTCGAGCTGCTCATTAAACTCGGCGCTCCTATCGAGGCCGTCGACAAACGCGGCAGGACGGTTCTTCACCTCTCTGCCTGGCTCGGCAGAACCGAAGTCGTCGAGCTGCTTCTTAATAGCAAGGCGAACACCAGTATCACGGATAACGAAGGCTGGAGCGCCCTTCATTATGCCGTATGGAAAGGGCACACGAAAGTCATGGCCGCTCTGATTGCTCGAAAGATCCCCGTCGACTCCATCGATAAGATCGGCTGGACTCCTCTCTTTCTCGCCGTTAAGGCCGACCAGCTGGAGGCGGCCGAACAGCTTATAAAAGCCGGAGCGCGGCCAGGACTCAAGGCCTTCGACGGGAATACGCCGTTAACCCTGGCCATCGATATGGATCTTCCTCACATGGCTCTTCTGTTGAGGCAATCCGGAGCGCCGGCGCCTCCACGCGAAAGCCTCTATCTTGCCTGCTGGACGGGCGATGCCGGGCTCTTTGCGGCCTCCGTTTCGCATGCGGCCGCTCCCGTCGACAGTACGTCATCACTCGGAGCCACTCCGCTTATGTGGGCCGCCTATCGCGGGCACGGTACGATCGTAGAACGGCTATTGAAATACGGAGCACAGCCGGCGATGCGACATTCCGGCCAGGCGTCGGCCCTTTCAGAGGGGGCGGCCAGCGGCGACGCAGAAACGTTAGCCTCTCTGAAATCCGCCGTTCTTGCTCCCGACCCTGTCGACCGACTGTATCTTGCGATCGCCGCCGGCGACGTGCGCGGTGTGAACAAAGCGCTTTCGGACGGCGCCCCCGTCGATCATCGCGGAGTGTATAATACCACGCCGCTGCACAGAGCTGCCTTTCTCGGCAAGGACGATGTGGTCTCTGCTCTTATCGACGAAGAGGCCGATCTCAAAGCGAAAGATCGGTGGGGTCGAACCGCGCTGCATGAAGCCGTCAGGAATCGACATGCTCAGACGGCCTCTCTTCTTCTCGGTGAAGCCGATCTGGAAAAGGACGCCACCGATCGCGACGGTAAGACGGCCCTTTTTGTCGCCGTCGAGCAGGATGATTTATCCACCGTGAACGCCCTTCTTGCGTCGCAGGCTAACCCGAATATCGCCGACCGCAAAGGAAGGACGACGATCTGGTTTCCGCTACAGCGCAACCGCCGCGATATGCTGCTCGCGCTTCTTCGCGGCGGAGTTTCGACGGCATGGCGCAACGAACAGGGCTTCACTCCGCTGAACTGGGCCATCCTCAACGGACGCGGCGAATTCATGCAGCTTCTTCTGGAATCGGGGGCTCCGCTGACGCTGCGTGACGGCTTTGATCGCTCGCCTCTTATGACGGCTGCCGTTGCCGGTCTGACTCCTGTCATGCAAACGCTTATCGACAGAGGCGCTCCTGTGAACGAAGGCGGTCGCGAAAACTACACCGCTCTTATGATAGCGTCGCAGTTCGGTCGTGAAGCGTCCGTGCGCTGGCTGCTCGAACACGGAGCCAACGCAGCGATGCGGCATCGATCAGGCAGGACGGCGCTGAGGTTTGCGAAAGATGCGGGGCATAACGCCATCGTGCAGATCCTTCAAGACGCCGGAGCACCGGAATAAAAACCGGTCCTGTGTACCTGCAGATCATCGTTCTTGCTCTGATATGGGGCGTGAACTGGGTGTTTATGAAGGCCGGCATGGCCTACTTTCCTCCCATCCTCTTTTCTGCGTTGCGCTTTCTCAGCGCCGGTGCCGTTCTGCTAATCATCAGTCGGTGGCGCGGCGTGACCGCTCCGACGGGCGACGAATGGGGACCGATCCTTTTCACAGGCCTTGTTCAGATCGCCTTCACGAATGCCGTGCTACAGAACGCCCTTCTTGTCATCGATGCCGGTCTCGCTTCGGTTCTTTTTTATACGATGCCTCTGTGGCTGAGTATGCTGGCACATTTCCTTCTGCCCGACGATCGTCTCTCGCCGCTCAAAATCTCGGCGCTTCTGCTTGGTGTTGTCGGGCTCACGATACTGCTGAAGCTGAATCCCGATACGCTGCTGCAATTGTGGCAGCGGCCGGGAACGCTGGCTGAGCTGCTCGTTCTCGTCGCCTCCGTTGCATGGGCGCTCTGCAACATCGTTATGAAGCGCGTTTCAGGTCGGATCAATGCCCTGCGTTTCACGACCTACCAGATGATAACAGGCGGATTTTTGTTACTGGCGTATTCGGCGCTGACGGAGCCGTTTCAACTTCCCCCGGCCCTTGCCTATCAAGGCTGGGCAACGGTGGCCTTTTCGGGCATCGTCGCATCGGCGCTGGCCTTTTTGATGTGGTTCCGGCTGTTAAGAGCAATTCCGGCATCGACGGCTGGCATCTCGCTTCTACTTGTGCCTGTCGTAGGCGTGTTCTCGGGCGTATTGCTGCTTGGCGAAACGGTAGATCTTGCGATGATAACGGGCATGGCGCTGATACTGATCAGTATAGGCCTTGTAAACGTGTCGGGAAGGCGGGGCCGCGGAGCAGTGTAACTACTCCGCTTTTTTTGTTTGTTTGAATATCGAAACTTTCCCTTTAGAAGCCACGACCCCTTACATACGTGTTTTCGGCTGCCTGGCCGAATTCACAACCATTTTTTCGGATTGCCGTAGAAAACGAGCCGACAACAGATAGTACAAGGTGAACAAGCGTTTTCGATACACGTGTAAGGGCTGTGGAAAAGGATTCCAGCTTGAGATTGATACCTCCTCCTATACGGTTCATTCTGCAATCTGCCCGTTCTGTGCACGCAAGGCCATGTTCGACAATCGGAGTGGCGCGCTGGATCGCTCCAGCTATGGCTCCGGTGCCCGTTCTCAGGCGGGCGGCTTCTCGCGAACGGATCGCAGCTCCATTCCCCTGCGCAAGACATCGGACATTGGACGCAGCCAGGGCCGTCGCTTTTCTATGCCCTCGTTTTCGCTTCCGTCGTTTCGCTCGTTCTCGCTGCCTTCTTTTTCGCTTTCTTCGCGCCGGGGCGATCGCTCGCGCCTTCTCGTTCTCGGGGGCTTTATTGTCCTGATCGGCGCGCTTCTCTACGGCTCGGTTGTCGTCGTCCAGCTTGCTCTTTTTGATCCGGATCCTTACATCTCGGGCATGGGCTCTCGATCGCCTGATCGCATCTACGATCGCAACGGGCAGCTCATCTCAGAGCTTTTTTCGTTGAAAACCGGCAATCTGAAGTTTGAAGATATTCCGAAGCCGATGATCGACGTTTTGCTTTTCGTCGAAGACGAAGACTTCTATTTTCACGGCGCCATCGACTTCACAGCTACGCTGCGTGCCGTTTTCATTAACGTAACGAATGCCGGATTCGTGCAGGGCGCTTCGACGATCACGCAGCAGCTCTCGCGCATTCTGCTGGATGATCGCGAAAAGACGCTCACAAGAAAACTGAAAGAGGCGTCGCTTGCCTATGCTCTTGAAGCCCGTTATGCGAAGAATGACATTCTGACTGGCTACTTTAATAACGTTTATCTCGGGCACGGGGCTTACGGTTTCCAGACGGCTGCGGATTTCTACTTCAGAAAAACGTTAGTCGAGCTCAATTTCACCGAACGCCTCGCCCTTGCTTCTCTGCCTTCGGCGCCTGAACGCTTCTCGCCGCTTCGCAACCCCGAGATGCTCATCCGCAAGATGGATCATATCTATGCGCGCATGGTTGAAGACGGGTTCCCCGTGCCTGCACAATCCGAATATGAATCGCAGAAGCTATCGTCGCTCATGCATTTAAATCGCAGCCCGACCGAAACCGTCTTCGGAACGCGCACTGATCATGGTCCCTACGTTACCGAATACATCCGGGGCAAGCTGCGTGAGATTCTCGGAGATGAAGCCGAATCGCAATCTGGCCTGCGTATCGAGACGACGATCGATATCGACTTGCAGAAGTCGGCTGTGAAGCATTCGCGAGAGTTTCTTGCCGAGATACGCAAACAGCATCCTTACAGGCGGCCCGAACAGAACGACGAGTCGGTTTTGAAAGAACGCATCCGCCGTGAATATCTTCTGATGGCCTTAGGAGGAGCGGTGCTCGGCCTTCCCGTTCCGCGTACCGGCAACAAGCGCTTGGAGACCGCATCGATCGGGCTTGATCCGGCGACGGGTGAGATTCTCTTCATGCAGGGCGGATCGGAATTTTTTCCCGAAAACCAGCTCAACCGCTCCATTCAGATGCGACGCCAGACGGGGTCGGCCATCAAGCCTATCATATATTCGGCCGGCGCCGAATCGGGTAAGGTTAGCCCCGCCACTCCACTTGAAGACAGCCCGCTCTTCTTCTCCGGAGTGAAAACGGCCGACGGAAAGGATTTCTGGTTACCCGACAACATCGATGAAGACTATGAAGGCATTATTCCGGCCCGCATTGCTATGGCAAAGTCACGCAACATTCCGGCAATCCGGGCAGCGATGATGATCGGTCTCGATCGAGTAGGCGAGCAGTTTCACAAGTTCTTCTTTCATAGCGACGAAGCGTTCGCAAGACGCTTCCGCGCAGAACAAGGCGTCGCCATTGGCATTCTTGAGATGAGTCCTCTTGAGATGGCATCGGCCTTCTCGGCTTTTGCGAATAACGGCGTCATCAAGCGTCCGTATCTGATCCGTCGCATTATCAGTCCGACGGGCAAGGTGCTTTTCGACGGCACCGGCAAAGACGAATTCCGCATGCAGATGCCGGCCGAGGTAAAGGCCATCGATGGCGATGCCGCCGAGGTCGTGGCATCGATGATGCAGGACTCGGCAAAGTACGGCGGTACCGGCCGCGGCGGATTTAACTCTCCGCTTTTGCTCGGCAAAACAGGCACGACGAACAAGCACCGTGACGCATGGTTTGTCGGCGTACTTCCGCATCTTTCAGCTGCCGTCTGGGTTGGATTCGACAATCATATCGTGTCGATGAACAAAGGTACGGGAGCCGGAGTGGCCGGTCCACTTTTCGGTCGCATCGTATCTGGCTCGGGAAAGGGATCGGAACTTGCAAAAGGTGGTTATACATTCGATCCGCGGGCGCGCTCTGTTACCGTCTGCGCCGATACGGGCCTTCTGCCGAACGGCTTCTGCCCGCGCAAAAAGTCTGATCTCTTTGCGGCAGCCGGCGTGCCCGATAAAACATGCGATAAGCATGGCCGCGATACGGTAGAGAATCCGTCTATTCCCGAGCTGCCGACAAAATCGGATTTCGATTAAAGAGCCGGTACCAGCGATTGCAGCCTGTGAGCGCAAAAGCATCGATGATTTGTGGGTCGGGGACATCGGGGGCTATGTTTTCAGGATTCTTGTGAGTTTTCTGGTGGCTGCATCCACGCAAATATAGCAGATCACCACGGGATTCCAGTGCCCCATCTTGAAAGATGGCTGAGTTCCTCCATCCTCAAGAGATATCACTCCCATAGCGATCAGCATCAGGAAAACAAAAATATAGCAACGGGAATACCCGGTAGCATTCGAAATTGCAGCCAACTTCCCCCAATCCCTGTCATCAGGATAGAAGTTCACGCGCACCATATTTTGCCCCTCTTCCTGATACTGCTTCTTCCACTTTCCTGTTCTCTCAAGAAAGCTGATCTTGTATTCAAGCTGTGGATCTTCCATAAGGCTGGCGAAATAGGAAGCAAGGGCCCAATGCCTTATTTTTATGTAAGGGCTTCGCCAGAAGTATCGCTGAAAATAAACTTCGGGAATCAGCAAAGTGGACCGGGTGCGATAATACGGCTCCTGATCAAGGCGAGTCTGTTCGTTCATACAAACGCAAGGTCGAAAATGAGCTGAATTGATCTGAATTTTTTCGCTCAACTCAGAAAAAAGCGGATGCTTCGATCAACCAACCAGCTTGAGATAAAAATCCGTCATCACGTCGATCATGCGTTCCGGATGAGGGATGACGCTGTAGCCTCCCGCTCCGAACATCTCGGGAAGATAGTGGCGTGCCTGACTGTCGAGACTGAAGGCATGCAGGCGGATGTTCTTTGATCTGGCCTCTCGAATCGATTGCTTCACGTCGGCGATACCATGCCGGCCTTCGTATCGATCGTAATCATTCGGACGAGCATCGGAGAGAAGCAGAATCCATCTATGCCTGCTCTTCTCCTGTTCGAGAAGAGAGGTCGCATGGCGTATTGCCGGACCGATGCGAGTATAACCTTTCGCCTCAATAGAACCGATGCGGTCCGCGCAGCTCTGCCAGTTCTCGCGAAAGGACTTAATCGTACTGTATTCGATCTGGTTCCGTGTGTGTGAAAAGAAGGCATCAATCTGAAACCGCGTCGCCGCCTCGGCAAAGACGGTCGATGTGAGAGTGACGGCCTGTCGGGCGACGCTTAAAATATGATGGCCGTTCATGTAAGAATCTGTCGAGAGACTGTGATCGATGAGGATGAGGATGGATAACTCCCGGCGGCACTTCCGTTTTGAACGATAGAGCCGTCCATCCGGCGATAATCCTGCGCGTCGATCGACATGAGCAAGAATGGCCGCCTCAAGATCGATCTCTTCGCCGTCCGGCATACGACGCACCGTTTCTCTGTCGTTCTGAATCTGTCTGTACTTGCGTTTCAGCCGGGCGAGGTCGGCGGCATTCTCGTCGCAGACGGTCGCGTAGTATCCCGGTGAGCTTAGCGTGAAGTGCGACGGATAAACATGGCACCACTCTTCTTTATAGGAGCGACTGCGTGCATCCCACTCCGGGTAGGGAACGGCGAAGCGTTTCCCGTCGACCGACTCCTTTGACTCTCCAGTCATAAGATCGAGTCGGATGTCGGCGGAGAGCATGGAGCGGGCCTGCTCATCCACGCGAACGAGATCACGCAACTTCAGCTCTTTTACGGCGTCAAGATGCTCCTCCAGCTCGTCGGATTCATCGGTCTGACGCCAGTTTCCATTAAACTCCTCGATCGTATCGATCTTCTCGAAGCTATGATTGAGCGTATAATCCTGTATGGCCTTTTTATCAAGCTGATGCACGACGACATCGTCGGCAGCCTCGATTTCAATCTGCGTATCGGGGCGTTCGTCGTTCGAGGAGTCACCTCCGTCTCTGCGCTCCGCTTCGCTGTCTTCACGCAGGTTACAGAGCAGCATCCAGTCTTCGAAGGCCTTCTTTGCCTCTGGAGAACTTGCGGCGTCGAGGCACTCGTCGTACTGGTCTGCGAAGCCGGAGTAACGGCTGCGAATGCCAGCAAGACGCTCCTGAGAAGACACTGTCGTCGCGCCAGTGGTCGAGGTATCGGATGCCCCACCATCCGAGAATGACAGAAAGAAGGCCTTCAACATCAGCGCCTTCTCGTTCATTGCTCTGTCTTCAAAGACATGGACCAGACGCGGCAGGTATACGGTCGTTGAAGATCGTCCGGGCACGTCTTCGGTCGTGAGAACCCGTAGCTTTTGCGAGGACGAAAGCGAGCAGAAGCTATGCCAGCGACGCAGTGCCTCGTCGACGCGATAAAGTCCGGGCGCCTCTTTTTCTTTTACGAAGCTCTTCCAGAGCCTTCGAAAGATCCACTCATCCCAGCTCATAGAATAAACCTCAAATGATTACCCTGAAGAGTTTTATCAAACTTTTAAAAGAGAAGAGCAATCATGTCGTTCAATGCGGCCGCCGTCTGACGGTCGTCGGTGAGCGGCTCAGTGATAGCCACAGTGCATGCAAGACGCGGGGGGATGCCCGATGCGGCAAGCGCGGCGGCGTCGACAAGAAGGCGTGTTGATACCGTTTCCTGAAGCCCGGGAAGTATTGCGCGACGGATGTTTGCGGCAAGTTGAACGAGTTTATCGCAAAGCGCCGGCTCTGCTCCCGTCTCTGCTCGCACGATCTCGGCTTCCACGGACTGGTCGGGGTAATCGAAACTCATCCCGATAAAGCGCTGCCTTGTCGAGGGCTTGAGCTCGCGGTTTCCGCTCTGATAATCGGGATTGAAAGATGCTACCAGCATAAAACCATCCGCGGCCTTCAGCCGTTCGTTACGGCGGTCGATGTAAAGCTCGCGGCGATGGTCGGTTAACGAATGAATGGCGACGATGACGTCGGGCCTGGCCTCGGCGACTTCATCAAGATAGAGGATGGCCCCTTCACGTACGGCCCTGGTCATCGGTCCGTCCTGCCAGATCGTTTCATCACCAAGAAGAAGATAACGCCCGATCAGGTCGACGGCTGAAGTCTCTTCGTGACAGGAAACCGTGTAAAGAGTGCGCTCAAGGCGAGCCGCCATGTGCTCGACGAACCTGGACTTGCCCGTTCCCGTCGGTCCTTTTAACAGAACAGGCAGATGCCTTTCTGCTGCATGCAGAAAGACATCGACCTCCGCTGCGCGAGGACGGTAGTAAGGTACCGTCCCCTTTTCAGCGGCGACTGTGTGAATCTTACTCACGACCCGCTCCGGCGGTCATTTTCTCATCACTTACGCCGATCATCTCGTCGCTCGGAAGTCCGAACTTGATGAAGTTGTAGATGTAGAGAATAATACCGACCGAAAAAAGAGACGCTGCCAGGATAAGACCGACAAAATGAATCTCGATCTCTTCCTGAACGGCGAGGAAGTCCATACCAAGACGGCGCTCAAGATACACCTGCGCGATACCGGCGACGGCAAAGGCGCCCGTCATACTCGTCATTCCGATATTAGACGTCCAGAAGGCGAGCAGGCCCGTCATGTTGTTCCAGAGCTTGCGACCCGTCATAAGCGGCTGAGCATAGGAGATCACGGCAAGCACGATCATCGCATAGGCTCCCCAGAAAGCGAGGTGGCCGTGCATGGCCGTCACAAGCGTTCCGTGTGTATACAGGTTAACCTGAGGCAGCGTATGAGCGAATCCGAGGAATCCCGCACCGACGAAGGACATGATAGCGCAGCCGATCGTCCAGTAGAGGGCGACCTTGTTCGGATGGCTGCGTCCGGCACGACGATACATGGCGATCGCGAAAAGCGCCATTCCGAGAAATGCAAGCGGTTCGAGAGCGGAGAAAATACCGCCGATCCACAGCCAGTAGCTCGGAGTTCCGATGTAATAGTAGTGGTGCCCTGTTCCGAGAATTCCCGAGAGAAAAGTTAACCCGACGATCACATAAAGCCACTTTTCAATTACTTCACGGTCCACACCGGTCAGCTTGATCAGCAGATAGGCGAGCAGCGATCCCATGATGAGCTCCCATACGCCTTCGACCCACAGATGCACGACCCACCATCTGAAATAAGAATCGAGAGTCTGGTTGTGGAAGTAGATCATACCGGGAAGGTAAAGCAGAGCGGCCGAGAAAAGTCCGAAGAACAGAACGAGCGACGTCGTCGTGTAGCGGTTGCCCTTCCACACCGTCATGCCGATGTTAAAGAGGAAGGCCAGAACGTTAACCACGACGAGAAAGTCGAGCGGACGCGGAATTTCAAGGAATTTGCGGCCTTCCCACCAGTTCAGATGAAAACCGGCAATGGCGACGACGCCTACGACGACGAGGCTGATGAGCTGAATCCATCCGAGTTTTTCGGAGTAGATCTCGCGGTCGCTTTCTTCGGGGATGATGAAATAGGCGGCGCCCATAAATCCAGTTAAGAGCCAGACGACGAGCAGGTTCGTATGTGTGGCGCGAGCCGTATTAAACGGAATGAATTCATGCAGTCCGTCCATACCGATCCGGGCGAAGCCCATGACGAAGCCGTAGACGAGCTGCAGCGCAAAGAGCAGCATACAGGTTGCGAAGAACCAGTACGCGAGTTTCTGTGATCGAAATTTCATAGTTTACTCCAGAGGATCATTTCAGAGCAGAAAGGAATTCGGAGAGCTCTGTCAGCTGTTCAGGGCTGAGCGGAAGCTTCGGCATGGCCGTGCCGGGTTTAACCGATTGAGGGTCCGAAAGCCATTTCGTAAGATAAGCGGTATCGTACTTCTTACCGACGCCGTCAAGGGCCGGTCCGACCGTGCCGCCTTTTCCGCCCAGAGCATGGCAGGATTTGCAGAGAGACTGAAAAACAGCCGGTTCGGCGGCGGAGTTCTGAGCCGTGGCCTGTTCGGCCTGGGCGACCTGGGCGACCTGGGCGACCTTAATCGTCGGTTTGGGCGGGAATCCGTTCAGATCCATCTTACCTGTCCATGTGAAGAAGGCGATCAGATCGTCGATCTGCTCGTCAGTGAAGTCATACTTCACCATCTTACGGCGGCCGGGGTACATGGCCTCCGGATCTTTGATGAAAACCCGGATCCATTCCGGATCGCGCCGTTCCATCACTCTCGTCAGCTCGGGCGCATAGTACGCTCCTTCGCCGAGAATTGTGTGGCATCCCATACAGTTATTCTGATCGAAAATCAGCTTTCCCCTTTTTACGGGTTCTGTCAGATTCTCGGCACGGGTCTGCGCCGGAACGCGGGCCAGCGTGTCAAAGGTCAGACCAATAAAGAGCGCCGCAAAAAGCGCCGTCCCACCAAGGAAAAACCATCGAGCCTGTGATTTTGTAAGCATGTGAATTCTCCAATTTATGATTCAATACTATTAAAACCTGGATCATCGTCAACAATTTCACAGCTTTCCGGATGGTTCCGAAAATGGGACTATTTCTCAACTTCGATTAGAATCCACGTAATATCGTCCTCTATGGCCGCCTTGCCGGTCCGGTTCGCTATGACAAGGGCGCGCATATAGTCGACCAGCTCATCCATCGTGTCCTGACGCCGGCTGATCAGGAACTGATCCAGCTCAGAGGGAATGGCCGGCTCTCTTTTTGAACAGACCTCTATGACCTCTTCAAGGCCGTCAGTATAAAGAAGCAGACGATCGCCTTTTTCAATCGTTGAAGTGAGCGTCTCGGGGCGTGTCTCGTCAATCAGGCCCATCGCCCTCCCCCGACCCTTCACCCTGACAAGCGTCCCATCTGCCTTCAAATGCAGAAGCGCCGGATGGCCGCACGATCCGTAGCGCATCATGTGCTTCTGCGGATCGATATACAGATAGCCGGCCGTAAGGAAGTGGTCGCCCAGTCGTCCATAGATCGTGCGGTTCATCCATTCGAGAAGCCCTGACGGATCTTTCATAAAAGGCCGATAGGTCTGAAACGTATAACGCACGAGGGAGGCGAAAAGAGCGGCCGGCGTTCCGTGCCCCGTTACGTCGGCGATTAAGATACCGACCTCGCCGTTATGGCCGCCTATTCCATCGGGCTTTCCATCGCCCGCTCCGGCGAAGAAATCGAAATAATCGCCGCCGAGTTTGCCGCTCGGCTCATATTCCGAGACGATCTTCAGTCCTTCTATAAGCGGGGGTTTTTCGGGAAGCAGCGCCGACTGGATGCGACGGGCGGTGTCGAGCTCCGTATTGAGTGCGTCGAGACGGCGGGAGCTTATTTCGTTCGCGAGAGCGAGTCTGTCTTTTTCCTCTCGAATTCGCCTGTAGCGGTACGATACGCCAAGGGCGAGGATAACCATTTCAATCGCCGCCGCTGCCTGTATAGAATAGATCGTGCTGACTGATTTATCGAAGACGGCCAGGTTACTTAAAACGACGACGACGCCCGAGATGAGGAACCCCGAAAAAGAAAGCAGATAGAACCAGGCCATCCGGCTTCCTGCTCGAATGTTACGATACGTCGAAACCATGAGCACGGCCAGCGTGAAAAGCAGAAAGACGTTCAGAGAAAAAGATATCATGCGGTAGGGGATGATAAAGGAAAGCACGACGCCGAGGGCGGCAACGATCGCCAGGCCTGTCTGGATCAACCACATCGTGCGCTGTCGCTGACGCAGTTGAAGATACTCGCTTGAGAAGAGGATGGCAAAAAAGATGGAGAAACCAAGGAAGGCCGGGTTCAGGCGATTGGTCAGAAACGTCGATTCGGGGAAGAGATAGAGAAAGGCGAAACCGTTATACACAAAGAGAAAGAATCCAAGCGAGAAGATATAGAGGGCATAGAGGGCAAAGATGCGATCTCGCAGAATCAAGAACTGGCCGAGGCTATAGGCGACCATGATAAGAACCATGCCATAAAAGAAACCGAAGACGAGATTCTGTTCGTTCGATTTGATACGGAATTGCTCGGGCGTGAGAACGGCGGGAAGAATGGCAAGCACGCTGGTCGTTTGAAAGCGCAGGTAGAGCTGCCTTTCGCCGTGAGCGGGTACGCTGAACGGAAAAATATGATTGCGATCGCGAATCGGCCTTTCTGACATGACGAGCATATCGCCTGATACGAGGGTTCGTAAGATGAGGTCATTCTCGGTCTCGTAAAAAATCACTTCATCAAGCGGCGGAAAATCGATATCAAGATAGAGATCGGCCTGCTTATCGGTCGGATTGCTTACGACTAACCTGACCCACAGCGTACGGTTGTCGAAACCGAAGTTCAGCTCATGTTCGGACGTCGCCTGAAAGGCGTCCGTTTCTGGCAGAATCCTATCCACTCGAATGGCTTCATCCAGAGTTGCTTCTGCGGATGCTCTATTGCTCGGGCCTCCAGGTGCATGCAGAGCGCTGCTATCTTCAAAGGCATAGGATAACGCGATCTGATTCGCAGAAATCCTCTCTTCTGAAAAGCCCGCAAGCGACGTACCGAGCAGAAGAAGGCCGGCCACGAGGACGCGAACAGGCCAGGCCCTCAGGTTTATACTGTCTAAGCTGCTATGGCCTTCCATCTGAAAATCCGCAGAAGAAAGTAAATCAATCCGGCGATAAACAGCCACAATGCCGGAGCATAGAGCGCGAAAAATCCCATGCGCTGAAAGAACACCTGACCGATGCTCCCGCCAGAAAGAAACCCAAGCAGGAGTATAGAAAACAATGAAAACCGCAACAGAGGAACCTTGCGATTACGGAGCATCTGGCCGATTAAGATTCCAAGATCGGTGATGATACCCGTCATATGCGTCGTGCGTACAACCGCACCACTGTAAGAAGTGGCCATTGCGTTTTGAAGTCCACAGGCCATCGAAAGCAGGTATTCTCCATAAACCGAATTCTGCAACAGAAGAGAGGCGGCAGCGATGATAAACGCCGATTCGATCATGAGCAGAACACCGTAACGCCGGCCTGGCTTGAATTGCGAATCATGCGTGATATAGCCCGACACCGAGGCTCCGATCATAAAGCAGAGTACGATAAGAACGAGCGTCTGCGCCTCGGCGTATTTTCCCGAGGCGACGCTTGCAGCAAGCCGTGTAACGTTACCTGTGGTGTGGCTGATCGCCTGATGAAAGAGTCCGAGAAAGCTAACGACGTTGATAAAGCCCGCCGTAAAACTGAGAAAGAAGGCGCCTGGAAGCAGGATCTGAGGCAAACGTGCCTCAGGTCTGGCCGATTCGGGAATCGTCTTATTCATGGGATTCGCTCTGGACGGCGGCCCTGCGAAGTGCTGCAATCAGATCGGCGCGTTCAGCGCGAATAAAGATGGCGGGCTGGCCGCTGGGCGCCTGTACGCTGTGCGTTCGTTTTCCCTCGAATGCCTTCTCTGTCCACAGATGAATCCATTGCCCGGCCGGCAGATACACCGAAAGCTCGGCGACTCCCTTATCCAGTACGGGCGCTACGAGAATATCACGACCGAGAAGAAAGCTCTCATAGCGAATTCCATATACGGCCGGATCATCGGAGTAATGAAACCATAGCGGACGAACGACAGGCCAACCGTGCTGCTCCGCTTCGGCGAACAGCGTCCTTCTATAAGAGAAAAGAGCGGCGTAGATGCGAGCGAAACGTGAGAAATGCAGAAGCGTCTCGTCGTCGCTGTGAAACTGATGGTTCACGTCGGGTCGATTGCCTTCATGGGTGCGAAAGACGGCCTGAAAGGCGGCCATCTCTGTCCAGCGCATAAAGAGCTCTTTCGAGCGATGATAATCGCGCAGCGGATGCGTTATCGTCGTATAACCTCCGATGTCGGAGTGATTGATGCTGAATCCCGAAAGGCCGCTTGAAAGAAGTCCCGTTACGGCCGTCTTAATGCCGTCGTATTCATCCCAGCTGACAAGCTGGTCACCCAGCCAGAAAAGCCGGGTCTCCCCCGGACTCTGCGTGAAGGCAGATCGCACAAAGAAAACGACGTCCTCGTTCGGATGCGACTTCTTCCATTCTTCGGCTGCCTCGCGATTCAGAGCGGCCCACTGCTCTGGATAACGATTGTGAAACGAAGAAGCCGGCTCACCCGAAAAGAGTTTCGCGTCAAAGGGAAGAGCCTCGCCGAAATCGGCCATATAGCCCGAAGCTCCGCGGGAGAGAATTTCGTCTTTGATGACGTCTTTCATCCAGCGACGCGCGGCGGGATTCGTCAGATCAAGCAGGCCGGCATGAAAATCGGTATTGAGGATCAGATACGGTTTGCCGTCGGCCTTTCTCACGAGGTAGCCGTTTTTCTCGGCCTCCGCAAAGAGATTGCGGCGTAGATTACTTTTGAGTGACGCCACATCGGCAAAAAAAGGATTCACGTAGGTCATCACGCGTATGTTCTTTGAACGCAGCTCGGCGTTTAACTCATCCCACTCCGGATAACGATCCCGGTCGAGTTCCCAGTTCCACCAGAGCTGTCGCCCGAAGCTTGTCGTGCGCTGCCCCACCCAGTCCTGAAGCCAGAAAGCGGCCATCGGAGTATTATACGATTCGAGCTCTTTCAGGCGCTTCTTTACTTCGTCGGTGCCGCCCTGCATACCGATGATAGCTCCTCTGTGAATCCAGTCGGGTAGCGCCTTCATGCGGCCCGAATAGTCTGTATAACGCTCGACAAGCTCCGCGGGATCAGAGCCCGAAAGCATGCGTCCGGTCATCCGGTTGCTGAAAACTTCGATGCGAATGAGATCCTCTTCGGTCATATCAAAGATGGAATACTCTCGATTTTCAAGAAAGAGGGAGCGCATACGACTGCTTATAAAGTGCGGGATGCCGGCGTAACTCGTATGCCAGTCTCCGCCCGCTCCTGCAGTGAGGTTAGCCCCCGCGGTGATGGGCTGCGCTCCGCGCCCGATGCCCTGCTCCTGTACGAGGATGGGCAATCGGCGCCCTTTCAGATTGAAGTAAGTGAACTGCTCGCCGAATCCGAAGAAGGCCTCATCGGCGACGGATGATAGGTTCAGCTGCAGCCGGTTCAGCTCAGGAGAAAAGACGCGAAGGTCGAAGCGCAGAGCGTGATCTGACACCTCTTTAAGATGAAACTGATAGGCGATACGGCTCTCGTCCTCGCAGACAAGGCTGCCGCGAACAAGCATCTCGGGGCCAGAGGCGACCACGCTTTCGACCACCTGCCCGCGGCAATCCAGAAGGGTTTCGTCCTCAATTGAAAAAGAACCGCGTGATTCCTCGACCTTTTCTTTGCCGCGACCTCCGGTCAAGAAGGCGCGACCCGGCAGGGATTCTGCGAGGATGCGATCGCCGTCTTTCCAGCGGTAGACGGGACCTTGCTCTGTCACCGATCGCTCAAGAGTAAAACGGCCGGCCGACCATGTATGCGGCGAAGGAAGCGTGCGCATGACATCGGCCTCAATCAGCCGATCGGGACGGGGCGAGGAACAAAATGACAGGAAGGCGAGAACGGAAAGGATTGTAAGGATTCGTAAAGTGCGCAAGAAAAGCTCCATCGAAGTGCTCTACAACTCGTCTCATTGACATGAAGCCAGTCAAGAGAAATCCAGACCGGCGACGGACGCTTGCATCCAGCTAAGGATGGTCGCGTCCGTCCGCTTTTTCTGACGGGTGAAGAAAAGGCCGACCTGCTGGCCTTTCTTGAGGCATTGACCGACGACTGCTTCTTGAATGATCCGGCCTTCGCCGATCCTGATCAGCCTCCGCTTTCTATGCCCGATTATTGCAGCAAATAGCTGAGCATACCGGTCACAAGTCCCATGTAAAGGATCATTCCGAATCGCCATAGGGGATGGGCGGTTCGAAGATGCATATAGTTATCCGTTATAAGGACGGACTTCACGAAGGTGAGCGCTCCGGCGGCGATGGCAACGGGCAGCGCAAGATGCGGCAGCAGGAAGATCGTTGCCGAGAGGAGTAAGAGCACGATGTATATGATAAATTCTTTCATGTCGGGTTAACCTGTTACATAGAATAGCGGAAACAGAATCAGCCAGATCAGATCGACAAGATGCCAGTATGAGGCGGCCGAGTTTGCGATCAGATGCCGCTCCGGATGATCGGAAAGCAGGCGTCTTGATGCGATGACGAGGAATACGACTCCAAGGATGACGTGCAGAAAGTGAGCAAACGTCAGGAAGTAATACGAGAAAAAGAAAAGGTTAGTCGTCGTCGTGAATCCGGCTGAAATATCGACGGCATATTCAACGATCTTAAGAATCAGAAAAACTCCGCCGCAGAGGGCGGCCAGCAGAAAGGACTGGGATGCTTTCGTCCGTTCAAGCCGCAGGGCTCGCGCTGCGAGAAAGCTTCCCGTAATCAGCAACAGGGTATGCGCCATCGCAAAACCAGGGATGAGGTGCTGCGACGATTCATGAAAGAGTGCCGGGCTTTCGTTTCGCACAAGCGCGTAGGCAAGAAAGAAACCGGCGAAGGTGAGCAGTTCGAGCGTGATGAAGATCCAGAGGGCCAGGCCTCCCGGAGGGCTCGACAGGGTGCGTGTATTTTCCACGTTCATAAGAAAGTGAGAACAGTGATCCGGACAAGCAAATTTAATACTTTCAAGTATTGATTTTAGGGTTCGCGGGTTGAGCTACGGAAATGGAGAGAAAATGGAAAGAAACTCGACAGAAATCTGTTCTTCTGTCTATGGAAGGCATGGTCGATAAGGTGGAAATCCCGGCAGGATTCGGGTCAGCGGTGGAGGCGGTTGTTCCGGAGTTGCTTCCGGGGGAGTGCACGAACATAGAAGGGGCGACAGAGGCATGGAAGAATCTCCAGTCGGAGTTCCGACCTGCCTTCAAAATCGTCGAGGTCGGAACTCCGACCGGGCTTTCAAGGAGCAGACAGGCCCTCGTACCCCCGGATTTTGAATGGCCCATCTGCCGGGAATGCGGTAGCGAGCTGGCCCTGAAGCATCAGATCCACCGGCAGGACGCCCCCGGTTTGCCGGCTCCCGCCGGGAAAGACCTTTTCCTGGCCTTCCTGTGCCCGGAGGACTGTGGCGAGGAAGAGCCCGAGCATTTTTTGACCTTTCTGGACTCCAGGTCGGAACTCCGACCGGCCACTGAGGGCCCCCACGCCGAACCGATCGGCCTCCAGTTCGAGCCGTTCCGGGATCACCCGGGCATATCAGAACTCCAGCCGATTGCCGGCACAGACTGGATTGCCGTCGGCCTTGCCGATTGTGAGCTTCTTGAGAACGGCAAGCCTGTGCCGTTCCTGGACGGAATCGACCAGCACCACTTGAATAGCGAAAAGACAGGCGGCTATGTAAGCTGGGTCCAATGGGCCTGGCGGTGCTGTTCCTCCGCCCTCATGCCTGTCACGCAAATCGAATGGGCTGAAGGATACTGGTATGTCATGGCCTGCCCGGATTGCGGCAAATTGCACACCGAATATCAGGGGACCTGAGATGACCGAATCCTTTGAACAACTGGCGCGCAGCGTGGCTGCCGGCCTTGCATCTCATTCAGGGCTTGAGACGATCTCGCTTCATACGGAGCGGCATAGAAATGTGATTCGGCTAACGATGCGTCCTTCTTCCGGATCGAATGAGGCGGTGTTTCCTTATTCACAGTGGCATGATGATCTGTCGCAAACGCCGGATCGGTCGCTTCGCACATGGTCGAGACGACTTGTCCGCCGTATATTCGCGCATCTTCCACAAGACTGGAATCAGCGACTTCCTGTTTCTTTTTACTGGATTACGGGCAACGGATCCCATTCCGTCGGAACGTCGGCGTCGCTTGCCTTCCCCACCGACGAACGGACAGGCGAATACATCACCGACGGAGCCCTGCGGGGTGGCGGCGTTCTTGTCTGTTGCGAGCGCTGCATCGCCATCCTTGACGGCGCTCGCTCCTATGTTTATCCATTAGACGAGATCGATGATCTTGATCTTGAAGATGTGCATGAGAGCGGCAGCATCGAGTTTCACTGCCGTAATGAAAACGTAGACATCGAGCTGCACGGGCGTTATGACGGCAACCTGCCTGCCGACGTGCTTGCTTATTTTTCAGAGGATCGTTTCCCTCCGTATCGCGAAATGTTCAAAAGCAACGATGTGCAGCGTATCTACGCGCATGCAGATCGCATCCTGTCCTCGAAATCAAAAAGGGCGTATCATTACCTGATCCTTCTCGCCTATTTCAAGAAGCAGGATTTTCCGTTCGTCTGTGAGGTAGCAAACAGAGGCGCCACGCAGTTCGATCTGTCTCTCGAACTTCTCGACAGCGCCACGCCGGCCTTTCTGAAAACCGGACGCTTCTCGGAACAGCTCGATCTCTTCAACAAATCCGTGCATACAATCCTTTCCGTTCCCGGAACCGATAGATGCACATTGTGGATGAATCTTGTCGGTAATACTCTTGTTTCCGTCTGCATGGCCGATGCAGCCGTTCAGAATGAATTCGCCCGTCAGTATTACTTCGAAGATGCAAGGGAAGAGTGGGGTCCGAGCGGACGTCTCTTCTATCATAACTTCGCCTGTCTTTTCGCAAGACTCTCTGACTATGGCCGCTGGTGTCGTGCCCTAAAGCTGGCTCGGGAGTTTGGCGAAAATAAGGATCAGATCGAAGGCGAAGAAGACTTTGCGCCGATGCTTGCCACGTCCGCCGGTCGTCAGTTTGTCGATCAACTGCTTTCGCGTGAGGGACGCTTTTCTCAAAGCGAGAGAAGGTTAACGGTGACCGATCTCATTCGTCAGCGCAGAGCCGGCGAAAATCACAGGCTTGTAAATATCTTAAAGGAAAAAACGCCCGGGGCGATCGCCTATGCTCGGGAAATCATGCTGCAACCATTTTCACCGGACCCCGACAGACAGGAGTGCTTCTTTGCATTGCTCGGAGCGGATGGCGAAGAGAATCTTCGCATTGCGAGAGAGGCCTATGAGCGCTACGGCGTCCATGAGTCCTGGGACTTCTATCCCGGATTCACAGGGCTGAACGTATTTTATAGCGATGCAGCGCGCTTTGCCGAAAATGCTCGCTCGATCATGGGCTCCGATGCAGATTTCTTGATCGAGCAGTATTTGAATTCATCGAAGCAAGAAAGCTGACCGGTCGTCTGTTTATGCGGGAGCTCCGGCCGCTATTCAAGCTTCTCCCGCGCTTCTTCTTCGGGAGCATAGCTCTGCCAGCCGCCGCCGAGAACGCGATAGAGCCTGATGAAATTCGAGATGCTCTCGCCTTCGCTGATGGCGAGTTCATTCTGTCGTGAAAGCATCGTCTGCTCGGCGGTGAGCACGTCCGAGAAGGCGACAAGTCCGGTTTGATACTTCAATCGCGTGAGCATCGCCGCCTTTTCGGCATGGGCGGCCGCCCGTCCAAGGGCCAGGCGCCGCTCTTCTTCCTGCGTATAAGCCACAAGAGCGCCGTTAATCTCGCTTAACGCAGTAAACAGCGTCTGTTCGTAGGCGTGAAAGGCCTCGGATTGCGTCGCCTTCTGTATATCGACACGGCGACGGATCGCTCCGGCATCGAAGATGTTCCAGCTTAATCGAAGACCGATCGAAGCGATCGACGTATCGGTGCTGCCCGTCGTCGTGTAGCTCAGCGTTCCGGGAAGCGTGAGCTTCGGATAAAGATCGGCCTTTCGTACGCCGATGCGCGCCGTTTCTGCGGCCAGCTTACGCTCGGCCCGGCGTATATCGGGACGCCTGCGGATCGCATCGGCAGGCGTATCGATCACAAGGCGATCGGGTAACCGGGGCCTGGTTTTCGCGGCGAGCAGTTCCTGCGTTGTCTTTGAGAAGGCCTCGGGCTGTAATCCCAGCAGAGCGGCAAGCGTGAAGCGCGTCTGCGCGATGCCGGCCTTCAACGTCGGAATCTGAGATTTCGTCGTCTCGATACTCAGGCGGGCCTGTTCTTCATCGAGTCCATCCGACAGTCCGGCCTGGACGCGGTAGAGCGCAAGATCAAGAGACGATTGCTGCACTTTAAGGTTGCTCTCTGCGATTTCAAGTCGGCGTTCATAGGTACGAAGAGAGATATAGTTAAGCGCCACCTCGGCAACGAGACTGGTTAACGCATCTCTGTAGGCCTCATGCGCCGATTGCAGATCGGCCTCAGCCGCCTCAAGGGCCCGGCGATTGCCTCCGAACAGATCGATCTCCCAGCTTGCATCAAGACTGCCCGTACGCGTCTCTTTTCGCGACGTGATCGGCTTTCCGCTTTCGTTCCTCTCCAAAAGGGCCTTCGCCAAATCCGTGGATGTCGTGGGAGTATGATCGGTCTGTACCCGACTCTGCTGGTCCGTGATGGCTCCGTTTGCATCAATGGTCGGGAGAAAGGCCGCATAGGCTAACCCTCGATTGGCCCGAGCGGCCACAAGTCGGTCGGCGGCCTGCATCAGGGTGCGGTTGTTCTTTACGGCCTCATGCACAAGTTCGTTCAGCGCCGGATCCTCCGTCTTCTGCCAGAATTGTGCAATCCACTGCGGATCAAGCTCCGACACGTGCATGCCCGGAAGATCGGCCTGCCACTTCGACTGAAGCTCCACTGTCGGCGCCTCGTAGTCGGGCCCGACGCTGATGCACCCGTGAAAGACGATCGTTAACAGCGGGGCAAACGTAACTTTGAAAATCCTGAGTCTCATTGGTATGCCGGATGTGTCCATTTACTCTCTGCGAAGGGCCTCAATCGGATCAAGCTTCGCCGCCTTTCGAGCCGGCAGGTATCCGAAGATGATGCCGACGGCGGCCGAGAACAGAAAGGCCCCGATAGCCAGAAGCGGATCAAACAGAAACGGAAGATCGATCAGCGCCGAGATGCCGATGCAGGCAATCAGTGCAAGGACGAGTCCGATCAGACCGCCCAGGGAGGAGAGCACGGCCGCCTCGACGAGAAACTGAAGCAGCACGTCGCTTTCAAAGGCGCCAATGGCCTGCCGGATGCCGATCTCCCGCGTGCGTTCGGTGACCGAGACGAGCATGATGTTCATAATGCCGATTCCGCCCACAAGAAGGCTGACGGCGGCGACGGCTCCGAGTAGCGAGGTCAGCACCTGCGTCGTTCCTGTCATCACCTGCACGATTTCCTGCATATCCATGACGCTGAAGTTGTCGTCCTGGCCGGGTCTTATGCGTCTTCTGTCCCGCAGCATCGCCTCCAGCTCGGATTTCACCCTGGAGGTCGGAACTCCGACCTTCGCCTGGACCTGAATCGAACTCACGTCGGAACTGCCCGCGATCCGCCGGAAGAACGCCCGGATCGGAATAATCACCGTATCGTCCGCATCGCTGCCCATCGTCGTCTGCCCTTTCGGCGCAAGCAACCCCACCACATCACAGGCCAGCGTTCCCAGTCGGATGCGCTCCCCGATCGGATCGGCCGAGCCAAAGAGTTCCCGGCGCACCGTCTCGCCGATGACGCAGCTCAGCTTACCGCCGTCCTGCTCGGCCTCAGAGAAGATGCGCCCGCCTGTGACGCTCATATCGCGGATCTTGAAATAGTCGTTCGTCGTTCCGGTGACGCTCGTCGTCCAGTTGCGTGATCCGTAAACGACGACCATGCCTTTCGCCGTCGTCGGAGCGGCGGCCAGAACAGAGGGCACCTCATGCACGATGGCCCGGGCATCGCTCAGTTCAAACGGATCGGCATTCACCCTGGCGCCGGGCCCGCGCATCTGACCGGGACGAACAAAGAGAAGATTCGAGCCCATGCTTGAGATCTGCGCCTTCACGCTTTCGGTGGCTCCACGGCCAAGGTTCACCATCGTGACGACGGCCGCCACCCCGATAATCACGCCCAGCATCGTCAGTGTGGAGCGCAGAAGATTGCGTCCGATCGAAATCAGGGCCAGAGAAAACGAATTCCAGATCACAGGCGCTCCTCCCGTTCGATGCAGCCATCCCGGAAGTGCACGATGCGATTGGAATACTGCGCCATATCGGGCTCATGCGTCACCATGACGATGGTGATCCCCTGTTCTTGATTGAAGGATTGAAGAAGCTCCATCGTCTCGATGCTGCGAGCCGTATCGAGGTTGCCCGTCGGCTCGTCGGCCAGGAGCACAATCGGTCGGGTGACGATGGCCCGGGCGATGGCGACTCGCTGCTGCTGTCCGCCGCTGAGCTCGCCGGGTGTGTGATGGGCCCGATCGGCCAGTCCGACGGCTTGCAGGGCGTCAAGAGCAAGCTCATGCCGCTCGGAGGTCGGAACTCCGCGGTAAATCAGAGGCAACTCGACATTCTCAAGAGCGGTCGTTCTTGAGAGCAGATTGAACCCCTGAAAAACGAATCCGAGGTAATTCCGCCGCAGAAGGGCCCGCTGTTTGCTTGTAAGCGTTCCCGCATCAACCCCGTTAAACAGATATCGGCCCGACGTCGGCGAATCGAGGCAGCCGAGGATGTTCATACATGTCGATTTGCCCGATCCGCTCGGGCCCATGAGCGAGATGAACTCCCCCTCCTGCACGCTGAGATCGATTCCCGCAAGGGCGTGCACGGCCGCATCGCCCTGACCGTAGATGCGGCGCAGTTGCTCAAGGCGGATGACTTCGTTACGCGGGAAAGCGTCTTCGTGCCGGATGGTATCGCTCCGTGAGGCGGATGGCCGGTGGCCCGATGTCTTTCGAGATCGCGCCATCTATTTTGCCTCGATCATCTCGATGATGAGATCGGTTCCGGGTTTGAGGTCGCCTTCGGTGATCACCGTGTTCGTTCCGTCGGTGGAGCCCGTTTTCACGGCGATGGCAACGGGCTGCCTCTCTTTTACCGTCCACACACGCTTCTCGCCGTTCTGCGACGGCGGACGCGATCTGCGCGGAGGACCGGGCATCAGGCTTGCGATGAAGCTCTTCTTCGGAGCCTCAACGGGCGGAGCGAAGCGCAGAGCGGCATTCGGAACGACAAGCACATCGGTTAACTTTTCCACGACGATTTCAGCCGTCGCCGTCATGCCAGGCCGCAGCACCAGATCGTTGTTATTCACGCGAAGCGTCGTCTCGTAGGTAACGACGGCCTCCGATGTCGAGGTGCTTGCCGTAGGCGCAAAGCGAACACGAGTGATCTTCGCGTCAAAGACGCGGCCGGGAAAGGCGTCGACAGTGAACGTCGCCGGCTGTCCCGTATGCACGCGTCCGATATCGGCCTCGTCGACCTCCGCTTTGAGAACAAGCTGCGTCAGGTTCTCGGCGATCACAAAAAGCTCGGGCGTTGAGAACGAGGCGGCCACCGTCTGCCCCGGTTCGATCTTGCGTTGCAGAACGATACCGTTAATCGGAGCCCGTATCACAGACTTCTTAAGATTGATCTCGGTCACGGCAAGCCTTGCCTTCGCTTCTTTGATAGAAGCTTTAGCCGAGTTTTCTTTTGCAACGGCTCGATTCATCGTATAGCGGGCCGTCAAGAGATCCTGTTTTGAGGGAGTCAGGCCTCCGCTTAAACGATGCAGCTCTTCGAGCTTCTTGAGATTTTCGCGCGCCTCGTCCAGCGTCGCCCGCGCCTCCACCAATCCGGCCTCGGCCGAGCTGACTGACGAAAAGGCCTGACTGTATTCGGCCTCGAGCTTATCGGTATTCAGGCGTGCAAGCGCCTGGCCCTTCTTCACGCGATCATTCTCGTCGACAAGGACCTCCTGCACGATGCCTGAAATCTCGGTGCCGACCGTCACCTCTTTTACGGGCTCAAGAGTTCCCGTCGCCGTAACGACGACGGTTAGATTGCCTTTCTCGGCCTTGACCGTGCGAAACGTCGTTCCGTCGCCACTGCCGGTAAAGAAGTAGAACGAAAGCAAAAGAACGAGGACGGCTCCGCCTCCGATCAACGGCCATCGGTAACGCGAAGAGGACGACTCCACAGCCTGCAGGCTGCGACGGATGTCATCCGCACCGGCATTGCGATCAGAAGAGAAAAGCGCCATAGAACCTCGCATTCAATGAGAGCCGTACAGATGGAATACCCGCAGGAATCAGAAAAGGTTCACGCAGCGTTCAGGCAAGAGAGATTCGCGGTCAGAAAATGAGAGGATGGCAGGGATTTGTAAAAAGAGGTAAGGCCCACCGATGTCGATGGGCCCGTGACAAACGAGAGAGAGCTCATCCCACAGGATGAGCGGATGTCGTTACTGCTGCACGCAGATGAGTTTGTAGGTGTTGGTGCACTCGATGTTACCCGAACTAACAGCCGATGATGCGGTACTGTTACCCGCGCCGTAGTTGCCCCAGAAATCCGGATTTGGCGAGACCGGATGCTGTGCATACGTCCATGCGTTGCAGTTCGGGGTTACCATTTCTCCACCCATAATCGTAGCGGTAGTCATATTTGAGTTCATGCCGGTCCAAAATCGATCAGCGCCGTTCGTGGAAAATCCGCGGCCCATCGGGAATGCTATCAGTCCATGCCCGTTCGCAATAAAAAGTCGGGCATTCTCATCATTGCTACCGGAGTTGGTCCACAGGTAATAATACAAACCGGCTTGCAAGACCCAGTTGGTCTGGCCTGCATTTGTAGCGCCGTCTGTTGTGGCTCGCCGGACAGGCGGGACACCGTCACCAACGTCCGAACCTTCCCCCACAATCAAGGCTTTGTAGGTTCCAGCCGGCTTCCCTGTCTTCTCTGCTTCACATGCGGCATCCACATTGTTGATGCCCGTTGCTCCACCAAATTCACCATTATAAGTATTAGTGGTGACAAAGATTGCCTTTGCGGCCGGTTCGTTATCCACGTTTGTCACACTCTGTGAAGGCGGATTCTGGCCGCTGTACGTCGCGTCCGTTGTTGGCTGGATAGCAAAGTTTACATTGAAGTTCTTGTTCCCATCGGCGTAAGTATCGTCTTCACCGTAGACAGTAATGGTTTTTTCAAACGCACCGCCAGATTCATGAGCGTTAAAAGTCACCGATGTGGGATTGACCTCTTTGCATTCAGTCGAATCGGTACACGTTATGTTGATCTGAATCGTATCAGTATTGTCAAAGTTGAGCCTGAGAGTTATCGTCGCCGTAGAACTATTGTCTTCGGCTGTGTTGCCACTCTTTGAAACGGTATACAATGCTTCATTGTCGTTGTTTCTGAAATACACATCCTGTGGATTTACTGTAAGTACGCCTGTTGACTCGGCAGTGATAACTTCGTAATTCACGGCGCCATCTGGCAGAGCGTCATCCTGACCGGTGGCCTCAATATAGTTCGACCCACCGCCCTGCATTTTATTGTAGTTCGCAGATGTGATGGAAACCGACGCTGGTGTTGTTCCTTCTGATGTATCATTGCTTGTTGTTCCTACTGTCACGGTCCCACCGGGATCGTGCTTGGAAATCAGCCACAGGCCCGCTTTTGTACCGTTCTCAGAGGTCACCAGTCGGCTTGTACTCGTTCCGAAGTTGCTGCCCGAGAAGTTGCAAGGAATGATCTGGTTAGAGGCGTCGTTGTCACAGCTGCGCATACGGAATGTCGGTGCGGTGGATCCGTTGTACCCGGGGTCCGTTGTTGTGACCGTAAAGCTGATATCGTAATCTCTATTGCCGCTATTGGCCCCATCCGTTGTCCCGGTCATACAGATCTGTTGAGTGGAATCCCAGTTTGCTGGAGTAAAGGTCAGTTCATTTAAGGAAGAACTTGCCACGGCAGGAATGGAGTTTGTCACGGCGAGGACCACATTGCTCTGTGGTTGCGATCGCAGTTTTACCGTGAAACAGGAATAGGATGTGCCAAAATTGCCCATTTCATCCGTTGCGAAGCCTGTGACGGTTGCGCCCGTTGCACCAGTCGTATTTCCGGACCCACCGAATCCTCCATACGTGTAGCCAATCGTATCTTTATTCCTGTTGATAACGGTGACGTCTCGCGGGTTCTTACCGTTATAGTTGGGATCCGCACTCTGGGCATTTTGAAGCTGGAGAATATACTGAACATCGCTATCTTCGCGATAGTCTGGTTGAGCGCAAACCCATACCTGTTGGGCAATATTCCAGTTGGCGGGCGTGAAGGTCAGACTGGTTAATTCCGTAGTGCATGTGTTATCTGTCATTAGCTTACCTTCGCGATAACCACCGTTCTTAGCATCGTAAAGGGCGTTAAGAGGAATGACGACGTTGGCCGCAGGTGGAGTATTTGTAGGCGCATTCAATAATTGCACGGAAAACGAGCCGTTAACACCATTCGTATAGGTCGGGCCATAGGGCTCTTCTGTTGCATTAGACATATTGGAAACTCTGATTCGCGGGCCTTCATCATCATCGACGGTGACTGCGATATCGCATGGATCTTCATCAGAATATATTCCGCTGGAGTCAGCTACAGTGGGCTTGCCGATGGATATGGTAATTGGTGAGTCCGCATCGTCCAGACCATTGTTAAACCTCTGGACAATGAAGCATTGTTGATTGGCTGTTCCATGTGCGGGAAAGGATAAGGAGGACGGCATACTTAATTGATTCACAGTGGTTGAATTGGCCAGGCTGAAACGCACTCGGTCACCATCAGTGCTGGTCCTGTTGCCAGTAACGGCCACGGGCAATTGCAATGGGCCCCCTGTAAAGGCCTGGTTCGGGTAGATACAGAACTGCCGAGCGAAGTAGCCCCAGTTACCACCCGTTGAGTTATAGGCACCATCGCCATCTTCTACCAGATCTATTTGCGTCAACGTGACGGTTATCTTAGAAGAGCACGTTTGCAGCTTCTGCTCATCCAGCGTTGCGCCGAAGAGCATCTTGTCGGCAAGGTCCCCGATATTGCCACAAGAGGAGAGAAAAATAGTGCTGATTAGGGCGATCGGAGTTCCGACCTGGGTCATTTTGCTGAGGAAAAGGCCACGGATCTGTTTCATAGGTACTCTCTGGGAGCAAAAAGAATTCGTGCTCACTCCCGGTTTCTGGGACGGGCAGTTGATGGAAAATCCGGTGAGAAAGGCAAATTTTGAAGGGAATCCGGACTGTAAGAAAATACAGGAGTAAACGTTAGCCGGAAGATCCGGCTTGTCGGTTGGCATTCAGCAGAGATCGGAGTTCCGACCTGCGTCAGAGCTTTCGATCGCGGAGGGTCGTTCAATTGCGGGAATACAGCCTCCAGTGAGCCGTCCCGCGCAAATGATATCGTTTTGCCAGGAGTTTCATTTCACGCACGAGATGTTCATCCGGAAAGAAGGCGATCTCAGCTTTTCTGTTCTCGACTGCGCCACCCGGACAGCGGGCCACGAGCATCTGGGAGCGGTGCCGGTGAACAGTGCCGGAGCGGCATTTCAGGAGTTCTTGAAATGTTTTCTTATGGAGAGTTCTATAACGGCCGGTTTGGATTTCCCAGGCATAGCCATAGGTCGGAACTCCGAGCCAAATTTTGCCTGCCCGGACATGCTTCATCGCCAGCTGAATCGCCGACTCAGCCAGATGGACATCGGTAACGGGGCCGGGTTCCGTAGACGGGCGGTGATAGTCATACGTCATCAAGACGAATTCATCCGCCAGCGGTCCGATTCGAGAAAGGTCGTGGAACTCTCTCTGAGACGAGGGAAAGTTCCCTGGAAGCACAGCAAGGGAAAGAGTCTTTTTTCTGGCTGTCATCTCAGGATAGAGCTCCAGTAATAACATCTCAAGATATTCAAGATCTTCACCGCCAAGGTGTTCAAAATCCAGATGAAGCCCATCGTAGTTCTCAGCAAGGAACAGCAGTGAGCGAATGGCTGTTTCTCGGTGCCGGGCGGATCTGAGTACACTCTCGCCCGTTTCCCGGTCCGGAAAGGCTACGAGCGGATAAACACGGGGGCGTTTTCCGGACCGGGCTATAATGGTCGGAACTCCGACAGACTGGAGAGTACCATCTCGCCTCATCACAGTGCCAATCATGGCAAGGACGGCAGATTCTTTGATGCCATCCCTGATCGATTGCGAGGATGAAGGCAGATCCTCAAACCCGACATAGTTCCAGATGTCGGCCTTAAGAGCGACTGGCGTTGCCAGGCTGGAGCTCAACATGATGATCACAAAGCGCATTTGCGCCGACCGAAAGAGCATGAGTGATTTCAGGCATTTTTCTGTCAGGATCAACCTTTTTCGATTTTTTTTGAGTACAATAGGCCGCTCTCCGACCTGAAGCAATATGCACATATCCCTATTACCCCAGCCACCCATCAGCCGGAGTAAGCAGCGCGATGTATTTCGCCTGCAGGCTGCCGGCAAAGTGGACTTCTTCCTTCCTTCTTTTGCAAACGACCAGTTCAACCTTCTTCGCAATGATCCCGGCAGTTTGAATCTCTTTTTCAGGCTCCTACTCGGTCGCTATCGTAATCGAATCCTCCGACAGTTTTATAGAAACTTGAGCAGCAGTGACGACAGAATCCGGACACGCTATCAGTTCTCGGGTCTTGCTCTGCGAAGAGTGAGCTTCCCCGTGGAAGAAGAGGTCTGGGTTGAACTGCGATTGCTCTCGCTTGCCGTCCGGTGTTCAATGAGCCTGATCCTTGTGCAGCTTGTTCAATATGAATACTGTCGTCGATGGAAGTTCGGCCTTCGTAAGTGGGACCCTCACATAGCGGGTCAGGTCGGAACTGCGACCTTTCACAGTCTGACAATTTCCTATTCAGAGGGGTTGCAGAGGCTTGGACTGAGAGTATTTTTCTCTGGCAGTCAGCCCGACGTATTTCCACCATGGTACTCTCGTCCCGGGGGTTCACAGGCACGGGCTCTGTCCTGACGGGATGATATGCTATCTTCGAGGAAGAGATGCCAGGCATTCGTATTTATTTATCCCATCCGCTTCAGGAGCTGGCAGATCGTTGGATCGCAGATACGAGCGACGATCTGAAAGGGGCCGACTTATTTCATCCGCTGCGGGTCATCGTCCCGAATCGGAATATGAAGCGCTGGTTGCAGATGTATATGGCCCGAAAGGGAATCGTGGCCGCCCATATCCGATTCCAGTATGTGGAAGATGGAATTCGGTCCTTGCTGGAAGGGATCGCCGGCGAGTATAACCCACAGGTATTGCGTCCGCTTGATCTTCAGGGAAGAATCCTGCATTTATTGCTGCAAGATCTGAAGTCTGATTCTCCGCTGTGGCCTCTATTAACACAGAGAGAGTCTCACTCCGCCAGGGAAGGTTCCGGCGAGGAATCGCTGCGGATCTTTCAGCTTTCTCAGCGAATGACGGATCTATTCACGAACTATGAATACCATCGGGTGGGCACTCTTGAAGATTGGAGGGAAATTGACTCCGATCTTACGCTTGATGTGTTTGCAGATAGCAAATTCGATGATTCGCTTGCAGCCGACGGCCTTTTTGAGGAGCAAAGAAAGCTCTATAGAGCGGCTACCGTTGAGTATGGCAAGGACGAGCAAAAGCTCAATCTTTCTGTACTGCATGCTGATCGTGTACCCGTGTCAGAGTATGCGCGAAGGGTCCTCAAGGGAGATGTTAAGAAAGGAGAGGCTCCGACGGTCTATCTCTTCGGTCTATCACTTCTTTCGAGGTACCATATTTCTCTGATCCGGCATCTTTCCGATCATTATTCCTTTCGAGCTTATCTTCCGGATCTGGTTCCAGGGTTATTCAAGAGGTCCGCAAACGAAAATGGCGAACAGTGGTCGCCGATAGAATTCAGGGCGGAGTTCCGACCTGAAAACGACCTGTTCGCCGGCTGGAAGAAGTCTTTTGCTGAGCTTCTCGGATTGCTTGAAACGGCTTTTCGTGGCTGCATTGAATGGTATGGTCGGAACTCCGACCGTACTTATCCTCTGGGCCGCTTTCACGATGCTCTTCTCAAAGGAAGTATACATCCCATCACTGACCGGATCCATATTGGCTGCTGCCCCGGAGAACGACGGGAGGTTGAGACAGTCTACCAGTGTATTCTACAGGCGATGAGGGATGACCCAACCCTTGAGCTGACAGACATTGCGGTGCTTGTTCCCGACATGGAGCATTATCGTCCCTATATTCTTGATGTCTTTGAGCGCGATAGAACGTCTGCGGATCGTCCGCTTGTACCCTATAACCTTTCTGACTACTCGGCTGCCAGAGAAAGTCACTTTGCAAGCGGTGTACGTGCACTATTCCAGCTGATCAGAGGCGATTTCACCCGAAGTGAGGTATTCGAGCTTCTCTATAATCCGTGCTGCCAGCATGCAATAGGAATTGATCGAGAAACAGTGGCCGAATGGCTGCGCCTCTTCGATGATGCTGGTATACGTCGTTTCTTCGATGCCGCTGATCGGAGTGCTCAGGTCGGAACTCCGACTGATGGAGAACGATCCGATGCCTTTACATTTCTCAGAGGACTCAGAAGCCTCTATCTCGGAATGTTCCTCGAGCCGGATGATCTCCTGAGTGATGGACTCCGCCCTCACTCCCTGTTCCTTGTCGATAGAACTGCCTTACTCAAACTCATCGATTTTGTGCAAAGGCTGTATCAGTGGCAGCAGGAATTGAAGCGGGAGTTTACAGGCAGAGAGCGTTTTGATAAAACAATGGAGTTCATTGATACCTTTCTCTCGATTCCGGGATCGAATAATGAAGAGCAGGAGGTCCGTGACCACATGGAGTCGGAACTCCGACTTTATGATCTGAGGCTTTTCAAGGATTTCACACTTCTGGAGCAGGCCATGCTCGCCTCTCTTACAGGCATCGCCGGTGGTCGTGGTCATTACCTTGCCGGAGGGGTCACCGTCTGCTCCCTTCAACCGATGCGACCGGTTCCATTCAGGCATATATACATCGCCGGCCTGGGTGAAGGTCAGTTTCCTCCCCGCGAAGATCGTTCCACCCTGAATTTGCTATCACGGGATCCCTCAGTCAGTGCCGGCGGGCTTCCACACAGCAATATAGCGACAGGAGAAAAGGCCCGGCTGCTTCTCTACGAAACCCTGCTCTCGGCGACCGATCGCATTGTTCTCCTTTATAACGGCCGAGATACGACCCGCGACAGGGAGCTTTTGCCGTGCTCTCCGCTGAATGAACTGATCTCTTATTTGAAGAAAGCGGATTCCCCCAAAACAGAGGATCTGGTTGAGCGCCTCCCGCTCAAACTTTACAGCCGTCAGTACACAGGTCGGAACTCCTACCTGTTCTGCAATCTCTCCCGACCGGATATACGGCTGCTCAATCTATCCTCCACCAGAACCCCACCTCCCCCCAGCCCTTCTCTTGCGGCCGGAACGAAGGTCGATCTGCCTCTCGCCACGGATATCCAGATCGCCCATCTGATCTCGTTTCTGCGTCATCCCGTAGAAGCCGTTATCAAGCGCCAGATGCGTCTCTATGATAGCCGTATCGAAGATGACAGTCTTCATGACGATGAGCCGTTCCATATCACAGATGAAGAGATATGGGGGATGTCATCGCTTGTGATTGAAAGGGCCCTCATGCTCATGTCGGAGGGGACGTCGAACAGTGCCGACACCGCGATAAACGATGCGGTTTCTTCTATTCAGAGTGAGTTTGCCGATCGTCTGCCTGTTCCCCCTTATGATGAAATCGCTCTTAAAAAGTACCGATCGCCTGACTTTATCGAGCTGCTTGAGATGGCGGGCCCGATCCTCCAGAGCCATCCGTTCAAGCGAATCCGACTCGCTGACGAAAGCGCGGTGCAACTGAACGTGAAGGGACGATCAATCCGTCTGACCGGCGAAATCCCCTTTCTCTCGTATGCGGACGGGCATGCGACATTACTTCATGTGACCGACAGAAGTTTCACAAACAGAGTTCTGTTTCCTTTGCTGTTTCAACTTCTCGTGCTCGAACGCACTCAGAACTTCCGCTGGCATTCGTTCACGATCTGCATCATAGCCATAAAGAATGGGAAAACACAGTTATTGCAATATATGAATAACCCTGACCGTACACTCCGGAGCGCATATATAGAGGATCTTCTCGATGAGTATCTCGCGGGAGATCTGAATTATCTTCCTCTGCGACTTGACCTCTTGAGTAAAGACATGTGGAAGTCGGATTTCTTTGACACTGCAGATGGCGATGCAATCCGACGACGACTCGAAGATGAAGCACTTGAGTCCGAGGTAGATTTCATGGATCTTTTACGCGTCATTCCGCCAAGAATCGATGACGACATTCTCTCGCGAATGCGTAAACGCTGGGAGCCGATTGTGACGCTTTCCATTCCTGTCGATGATGGATCATCACGAAAAGGCAAATCAACTGATAAGACAGCGGAAAAGCAATCCAGAACACAATCAAAAAAGCAAGCAGAGAAGCAACCAGCGAAATCATCAAAGAAACAGTCGAAGAAAGGATCTAAGTCATGAGTATGCAAGATCTGAATCATCCCTATGATTTCGATCTGTCGAAGCATGGCTGGATCGAGGCCTCGGCGGGAACGGGGAAGACCTTTACGATTGAGAGACTGGTTGTGCGCGCCATCGTGGAAGAGAAGATCCCTATATCTTCCATCCTCACCGTTACATTTACCGAGAAGGCGACTGGAGAGCTGAAAGATCGCATCCGCGGTCTATTACAGAACATCGTCGACGGAAGCCTTGCAGAAGGCGACAGACAGTGGTTCGAGGAGCAGCAACGCAAACATGGGAAGCAGGAAGCGAGCAAAATCTTCGCCTTCGTCAAAGAGTCCCTCGATAGATTCGATGAGGCGGCCATATTTACGATTCACGGCTTCTGCCAGTCACTGTTAACCGAGTATTCGTTCGAGCTCGGCCGACTTCTCAAGTATGAGCTTGTGAACGACAACGATCTGCTTGAGACGCTCATTCCCGACGCTCTGCGCAGGCTTCCGGTTTCGGAGTCCCATCTACTGGAGCGGCTTGTCCGATCCGAGTTCTGGAAGGTTACCCATTCCGGGGAGCCACGTCTGGAAAACACGGTGCGCAATCTGCTTCGCATGCTGAAAGGAAACGTCGAGCCGCGCCTCTCTTCTGCATCCGAGGATTCGCCGATGCAGATCGTTCTTCGCATGGTGCGCTCGATTCAGGAAGATCTTGTCCGCCTCAAGGCGGAGCGCGGCTGGATCAGCTACGACGATATGATCCAGCACGTGCGCGATGCGCTCTGTCCGGCTACAGATCGATTTAAAGATCAAGCGACAGACCGAGCTGCAGATCAAAAGAAGGACACCGATACAAGTCGCAAGCTGGCCTCTGCCATAGGCGAGCGCTTCCGCTTTGCCATCATCGACGAATTTCAGGATACGGACGCTCTGCAATGGGATATCTTCAGCGCCTGCTTTCTGGACTCCGGGCGTCACGTTAGCCGAACGTCTGATCGCAAATCCGACGATCGGTCGCCCCGGTTGATCCTTGTCGGCGATCCGAAGCAATCCATCTACGGCTTTCGCGGAGCGGATCTCAACGCCTACTTTAGAGCAAAGAAGCGCTTTGTTGCGCTTGCCGAAAAGGGAGACGCCCGTCTTTATCGAATCAATCGCAATTTTCGATCATCGCCGGAGTATATACAGGCCCTGAATGCCATCTTCCAGTCGGAGGGTTATCCGTGGAACGTGGCCTCTGACGACAATGATCTGGCTTACGTTTTGAAAGATTGTCCGACAGGCAATCGATGGGAAGGTACAGAGCTACCGCCGGGGCGCTGTCCGATGAACCTCTGGAGGCCCGAAAACGCTGACGGTGCCGCTGCCATTCGCCTGGCTCATGCCCGTCATATCTGCAACGAAATCCGTTTCCTCACGGCAGGCGGACATGAACTCTGCAAGGATGGGAAGCGTCTGCCCTTGAGCTATGGCGACATCTGCATACTGGCCCGTTCAAAAAAAGAGGCCACAGGAATTCTCGGACATCTTCGCGCAGCGGGCATACCGGCCTCTTTTTATAAACAGGCCGGCGTATTTGAATCCGTCGAAGCGCTTGAAATTCTCTATGTGCTTGAGGGGCTTGCCGAACCCGCTCGCTCATCGGCAGTGCAGAAGGCGCTCCTCACCCGTTTTTTTGGCATCTCTATAGAGCTGATCCAGGCGATGGATGAATTACCGGTCGACCATCCCTTTCGCGAGCGCCTGCAGCGCTGGCATGAGCTTGCCGGCGAGAATCGATGGCCGCAGCTTTTTCGCGAGATGATGACGGTCGACGAGTTATTCGCACTCGTACATGCCGATGCCGGAGGCTGGGAACGCAGCCTCACGAACTATGAGCAGATCTTTCATGCTCTCGAAGAGCGGGCCCTTCGTAACGGCCTTGATCTGATCGGAATCGTAAGGCAGCTGAAAGAATTGATTCGCGAAGGATCTCTCGAAGAGGAAGAGACGCTGCACAAACAGGAAACCGAAGAACAGCGTGTGCGTGTCATGACCATCCATGCAAGCAAGGGCCTTGAATTTCCGATCGTCTTTATCTATGGCGGCCTCACAGAAGGCACGAACATTGATTTCTTTCGCTTCTATGAAGAGGAGCATCCCGTTATCGTGCCTGTTCCGTGGTTTGATCCCGATAAAAAGGAACTCGACCGATCCGAATCGGGACTCCGCTATAAAGAGCTACATAAATCGTTTGCCCGGGCCGAGAATGCGCGACTCTACTATGTAGCGCTTACAAGAGCGGCGGTAATGTGTTATATACCGACCTATCGACCCAATCGCAATGCAGGCCCGGTCGGAAGCTTCTTACAGGATGCCCTTGACGAAGCGATGAAACTCAGTCCAAACGTTTTTGCAGAAGTGAGAGACCAGCACCAGACGATAGCGTCCATAAGCCGGAGCCCTATCGACGGACAGAGCACGGCGCAGTTGCCGGAGCCTGTATTGCCGGCGCATCTGCAGGAAAGAAAGGCCGATCTTCTTTCATATTCTTCAATTGTTCGACAGCGCGCGGAGCGCATTGATCGCGAAGAGCTTGACCATGACGCTTCTGCCTCTGAGGTTATCCTTGAGACCTCTGATGTCGATGTTCAGCCGACATCTCTCGACACGATCTTTCGCGGAGCGGAAGCCGGTAACTTCTTCCATGAAATACTGGAAAGGCTGGATTTCCAGGATGATGCCTTTCGCGAAGAGCAGCCCTCAGACTCCCTTTTCTCTGAAGATGTTTATCCGTCGCTCTCTACCCGCAATCGCTCGCTTATCCGACGCAAACTTGATCAATATGGCTACCGGACCGATTCCGATCACGAAGGTCCGGTTGTGCTGCTTTTGCACAGGCTCATGCGCACGCAGATCCTGCCCGGCTTCCGACTGTGCGATCTGAAACCGGCCGATCGAATCCATGAGATGGAGTTCGTATTCCGATATTCTGAGAATGTCGCCGGCACAAGAGGTGAGAGGTTCTTTACTGGCTTCATCGACCTGGTCTTTCGACATGAGGGGCGCATCTATCTGCTTGACTGGAAAACCAATCGTCTGCCTGCCTATGATCGTCCCCACCTTGACGAGGCCATGCGATCGCATCAGTATGATCTGCAGTATTCCCTCTATGCGCGGGCTCTGAGCGGATGGCTTGAGTCTCGCGGCCATGATCCGGTGGCGGAGTTAGGCGGGGTGATCTATCTGTTTCTGCGCGGAGTCAGGCCCGGAGCTTCGGACGGTATCTTCTTCGAGACGGCAAGCCTCGAAGAGGTTGGCAGAAAGCTTGCCCGGGAGATCGGAGCATGAATTCGGCAACGCACATAAATCTGGTCGAGGCTTTGCGGTCGGTGGATGCGTTGGAGCCGGGTTGCCTCTTTATTGCCGGGGATCTACTCAAGATCTGTGACCTTGAAGCCCGTCGGAGTTCCGACCTGAAATATGTCTCTCTGGAAAATTCCGAAGTACGCAACCAGTTGAGGGATTTATTGCTGCTCCTGCAACTCTCGCTTTTCGAAGGGAATCTCTGCATCTCATCCCGCCCCGACGACACGCTGGATTTGCTATCAAGGCTGGGCGTACCCACCCAGGTCGGAACTCCGACCGCCGAATCCCTTGCCGGCCTCGTCGCCGACCCCGCTCTCGAATCATATTTGCGTCCACTCTTCCACGCCGGCATGCTCGTCAGAAAAACCGCCGGCAGCGCCTCATACCTCTTTCCGGGGCGTCAATGGCGGGCCATCGATCGCATCCGTTCTTTCGCCTTGCAATCGCCAACCCAATCCGCCACCTTCACGGACGACCAGCTCCGGCAGTGGTTCCGCGACGTCCTTGCAGAACGCCCGATCATGGGAGGCGAAAAGCCCGTCACCTTCACAGCGCAGCAGCGTCTTGCCCTTCTGCTTGGTTTAACCGAGCCTCTCTTTGTTCTGTCCGGAGGTCCTGGAACAGGTAAGACGACGATCATTCTCAATCTGCTCCGACTGATGATCCGGTCGGGCGTGCCGGCAGAGCGCATTCGCATGGCCGCACCGACGGGAAAGGCCGCCGCACGTATGATGGAGTCCATCGGCGGCGGTCTGCGTTCCATTGAAAAGGCGACCGATGCCGACAGGACTATCGAAACGCTCAAGGCGTCGACATTACACGGGCTTCTCGGCATCCGCCCCGGCATAGCACAGCCCGATTATAATTCAGCTAACCCTATCGATGCCGATGTCGTCGTCGTCGATGAGGTGTCGATGGTTGATGCGGTGATGATGTCGTCTCTTCTCTCGGCCATCGATCCGCGGCAAACGCGTCTGATACTGCTCGGCGACCGCGATCAGCTGCCGTCCGTGGAATCAGGCGCCGTTCTCGCCGACCTGCTTGCCCTTCTATCTGAGCAGGGAGAGGCGGCATACACTGAAGATGTTCTACAAAAGGCGGCCGATGTGATCGGCCCCGATGAAGCCTGGAAGATGGCCCGTCGCAAACCCTCGGGGCCGAATCGCTACGTTCACCTGACCTATTCTCATCGGTCCGAGAGAGCTGTGCGCGATCTGGCCGCCTGGGTTAACTCCGGAGGCGAAGGACCATCGCCGCTGAAACCGGCCGAGGCTGCGACGCTGGAAGCCGGGCATGAAGGCACGTTTCTTTTTTCGCGGCCCGATGGAGCCGGCAGAGCTCATATAGAGTCGCTCATTCGCATCTGGGGAGCAAGCGTCTTTCCATCCGAGTGGGAGGCTATGCTTACCGAGCTCTCGCGCAAAGACGCTCCGACAGGAAGAACGATCACCGATCCGCAGACGATGGAGCTGGTGCGATCGCTATTTCGAATCTTCGATCGCTCTCGTATCCTGACCGTATTGCGTCGCGGTCCTTTCGGAGCGGAAAGCGTGCAGCGTATGTTTCAGCGCTATATGCTTTCGCGAGGACTTCGCGAGCGACGCGGACTTTTTTCCGGTCTTCCCGTATTGATTCGACGGAACGATCCGCTACGAGGACTGGCTAACGGCGATACGGGGCTCATTCTACAATTTCGGTCGCAGCGTTTTCTTGCGGTTTTTGACGGCAGTCCCATGACGGTCTTCTCGCCCGATGTGCTGCCGCAATGGGAGCCGGCCTATGCGATGACCGTGCATAAGAGTCAGGGGTCCGAATATGGAAGCGTGCTCATTATTCTGCCCGACGAGCCCGATCATCCGCTCATGAACCGGCAGATTTTATATACGGGCATCACGAGGGCGCGGAAGTCCGCCTTTCTGTACGGGAGTGACGATGCGATCCGTCATGCCTCCGGAAAGGCCTTGCGGCGCATAACCGGATTTGATTAGATGATCTCGAATCGACGTTCAGCGATTATTGAACGTTTTTTTACATTCAGGGCGGTTTTCTGTAGAGTTTTTCGGTCGTTTTCGAAGGCTGCCTTTGTTTTTGTGTGAGCAATTAAAATGACGCCAGCTTTAAAGAAACTTTCCTTTCTTCTATTCGCGCTGGCTCTGTTTCCCTTTCGCGCCGGCGCAGAAACGCCCGAGAAACCCGGTCTCAAGCTCACGCTGAATCAAGCCTATGAACTGGCTCTGAACCTGAATGAAGATGAGCAGATTCGCAAACAGGAGCTTGAAATCGCCGAGGCGCGCTACCGACAGGCACTTTCGAATTACTTTCCACAGCTCTCCGTTTATTATTCCAAACAGTATCGCGATCGTATCGATCAGAGCCGCACGAGAAGCTCCGATCCTTCGTCTCTTTTCGCGCAGCAACGTGCGCTTGAATTTGGAAGTTACTGGTACCAGTATAACGGCTCTTATGAAACGAGAGCGCAGCAGAATCCGTCACAGACCGGCGTCAGTCTCACCTGGCCGATCTTTTCGGGCTTTCGCACCTATCACGAATCGCTGGCCGCCGACGAAGAGATCAAGGGAAAGGAACAGCTGAACGCCCGGGCGCGAGAGCTGCTCTTTCGCGATCTCGCCGAGGTCTTCTATCAGACTTTACAGTACGAAGAGGCGGAACTTATTTATCGCGACGAAGCAAACGCCCTTCGCCGCCGTATCGCCGAAGTCGGTCGTCTTATTGGTCTCGGTCGCGTGCCTCAGGGAGATCTGCTTGTGGCACGATCCGACCTGGCGAATAGCCTTGTTCAGGCCGAGGCGAACAGGGCGCTGCTGATCGCATCAAAGGAGCTTCTTGGATTTTTGATCGGTAAGCCTCCAGGAGAATGGAGTCTTTCAGACGAGCAAAGTCTGCCGCCGGCACAGGCGCTTGAGGCATATCTGGAACGACTTGAAGAGCGCAAGGATCTGATCGCTTCATTACAGGCGATTCGAGCCGCACGGGCTCGCCTCGAAAGCTCGCGCGGAGGATATCTTCCCGACGTCAGCCTTGACGGAGCCTATCTGCTCAATCAGAGCCCCGATTCGGGTCGCGACTGGAATATGACGCTTCGCATAACGCTGCCCATCTTTCAGGGCGGATCGACGATGGCATCCGTGCGCGAATCGAAGGCGAATCTGAAGATCAGCGAGTTGCAGCTCGACCGATTGCGTCGGCTGGCCACCTATGAGGTGCGTCAGGCCTATGCAGATTATACGGCGTCGGCAGCACAGCTTCTGCTCCTGCGAGAGAACGTCGAGACGGCGCGAGTCGCCTATGCCGTTCAATCGCGCGACTACGGACTGGGCGTCGTGACGAATCTTGAAGTGCTGAACGCCCTCAGTCGCTATCATCAGGCCCGGCTTGCACTTGCGCGCACCGAGGCCCTTTTGCGTATCAATCAACTGCGACTGCATGTGGCGGCCGGCCTGGAGGAAGCGAAGTGAAGTTATCCGACCAGGCGATACGCCGCCCTGTTTTTGCGTGGATGATCTTTTTCGCCCTGATCGTGTTTGGCGCCGTTTCGCTCGGGCGCCTGGGCGTGAGCTACATGCCCGATATCGACTTCCCCGTTCTTTCGGTAACGGTGAACTGGGAGGGCGTGCCTCCGGAGTATATGGAGTCCGAGGTCGTCGATCGACTGGAGCGTACGATCATCGCCGTCGAAGGGCTCAAAGAGATGAGCTCGAGCGTGCGCCAAGGAACGGCGACGATCAATCTCGAATTTCAGATCGATCGCAATATCGACGCCGCCCTGCAAGAAGTGCAATCCGCTATCAGTCGGGTACGCCTGCCAACAGGCATTGATCCACCTACGATCCGCAAGTCGAATCCGGACGATAGTCCCATCCTCTGGATCGGTCTTTCATCGAAGACGCGCTCGGTGCGCGATCTTTATGTTATCGCCGATCAGTCCATCCTTGATCGCCTGCAGCTTCTCGAGGGCGTCGGCGAGGTCTTCGCCGGCGGAACGATGGATCGCAACCTGCGCATCTGGATCGATCTCAATCGATTGAAAAAATATGAGTTAACCATCGTCGACGTTCTCGATGCGATCGCAAACGAACACAGCGAAGGAGCATCGGGTTACCTCGAAAATCCGGAGTTCGAGAAGAACCTGCGAGTGCTTGGCGAGGCTTCCACCGTTAAAGAAATCGAAGATATTCGCATCACAAGAAGAGGCGGGCGGCCGGTCTATTATTCCGATATACGGATTCGCGACGTCGCCCGTGTTGAAGACGGCCTCACCGATATGCGGCGCATTACGCGCGTGAACGGAATCGAAGGCCTGAGTATCGGCATTCGCAAACAGCGCGGAGCGAACGCCGTCGACGTCGGTAAACTGGCGAAGGCAGAGATCGAGCAGTTAAAGGTCGATCTGCCCGAAGACATAGATTTACGAGTAAATTTCGACTCGACGGTATTCGTGGAAGAGGCGATTGATGAGACGCTTTTCACGCTTGTCCTTTCGGGCGTTCTCACGTCGCTTGTCTGCTGGCTCTTTCTCGGGAACTGGAGCTCTACGCTTAACGTTATTCTCTCTATTCCGAGTTCAATTCTCGGTAGCTTCTTGATTCTCTATTTCATGGGGTTCACGCTCAATCTTTTCACGCTGCTCGCCCTCTCGCTTGCTATCGGTATCGTCGTCGACGATAATATCATGATCCTGGAGAATATCATCCGGCATTTTGATATGGGCAAGGATCGCGTGAAGGCTGCCCGAGAAGGAACGCGCGAAATCGCCTTCGCCGCCATCGCCTCAAGCGTCGCCGTCATTGCTATCTTTCTACCGATTGCGTTTATGGAAGGCGTGATCGGTCGCTTTTTCTTTCAGTTAGGCGTGACCCTGTCCGCGGCGGTCGCCCTGTCGCTTCTGGACGCCGTGACGCTTACGCCGATGCGCGCCTCGCAGATGCTGGTGCGTACGACGCGTGAGCCCCGTATCGTTCAGGGCGTGCGGGCGATCATGGAATGGCTGACGACCATCTATCGCTGGCAGCTGGAGTTCGCCCTGCGTCGTCCGCTTTTGATTCTTGCCGGCAGTGCTGCCGTCTTCGGTCTTTCGTTATCTCTTGTTTTCTTTATCAGAACGGAGTTCGTTCCTCCGCAAGATCAATCGCAATTCGGCATTCAGTTGCAGGCTCCGGTCGGATCCTCGCTTGCACATACGGTTACGAAGTTCGAAGAGGTGGAAAGGTATCTACAGAAGCGTCCGGAGGTTGAGCGTTTTCTCGGCATTGCAGGCGGCTTTCAGGGCGGTGAGTCGAACAGGGTAATGATCTTTGTTACACTGAAGCCTCCCGCCGATCGCGATCTCAGTCAGCAGGACTTCATGGTCCAGGTGCGCAAAGACCTTTCGGCGATCAAAGGTGTGCGGGCCTTTCTCTTCGACCTCTCAACACGCGGCCTGACCGCACGTCGTTCGCAGCCAGTCGAGTTCAGTATTCGCGGCGGTGAATGGTCCGTCCTGAATGCGAACGCGAAGAAGATCATCTCTAAGATGGAAGAGACGGGGCTCTATCGAGACATAGACACCGATTACAGAGAAGGCATGCCCGAGGTGCGCATCATCCCCGATCGCAAAGAAGCCTCTCTTCGCGGCGTCAGCATGCAAACGCTGGTGCAGACGGTCGGCGCCTCGCTCGGGGGGATTCGCGAAGGACGCTTCTCAAGCGATGGACGCCGGTATGATATTCGCGTGCGTCTCAAGCCCGACCAATGGAGATCAGAGGCGGACGTTTCAAAGATCGCCGTGCGTAACGTACATGGAGAGCTCGTGCCGTTATCCGAAGTTGCTGAAGTGATCGTCGCTCCGACGGTGCAGACGCTGACGCGCATCGATCGTCAGCGCTCGATTCAGGTTACGGCGAATCTGGGCGAAGGCGCTTCACAGGGAGAGGCGCTTTCCGTGACCGAGCGCATCGCCCGTGAGATTCTTCCGCACGGATACGCCTACTTTCAGGGAGGCGGCAGTCGCAGCTTCGACGAGGCCTTTCTGGGCATCTATACGGCGCTCTGGATGGGCGTGCTTGTGGCCTACATGGTGCTCGGCGCTCAGTTCAACAGCTTTCTGCATCCGCTGATCGTGCTTCTTGCTCTACCCTTCAGCGTAACCGGGGCGTTTCTTGCGTTATTTATCACGGATAACTCCCTGAACCTCTATAGCATGATCGGCCTTGTACTGCTTATGGGTATTGTAAAGAAGAACTCGATCATGCTTGTGGAATTCACGAATGAGTTAAGAGCAAAAGAAGGCCTTGATGTGGGCCGGGCTTTGATCGAGGCGGGCACCATCCGACTGCGACCGATTGTGATGACGTCGCTATCGACGATTGCGGCGGCCATTCCGCCTGCTCTTGCCATCGGTCCCGGCGCAGAAAGCCGCATTCCGCTTGCATTGACCGTCATCGGAGGTCTGACCGTGTCGACGGCCTTCACGCTCTTTGTCGTACCGACGGCGTATAAATTGCTCAGCCGCTTTGAGCGCCGTCCGCCGAGCTTTTAAAGGCACAGTCTGTTCCGTAAAAGTGTTGATCAGACGAACAAACAATACATAGTGTTCAGAAGCGGGGTTCCGGTCGTGCTCCGCTTCCACACATATGAAATCGCTCACCCTCAGAACCAGGTTTATCCTCGGATTCCTCACATCCGGTCTTTTCATCATTATCCCTTCGGGCTCGCTCGCTCTCTGGACCGTGCGCGACTTCGCGCAGACCGAGAATCGTCGTGAGCTGATGGTGCTTGCGCGGCTGGGGGCCTCGGCTCTCGACGGTGACGCTCATTCGCTGATTGCGCCAGGAGACGAAGAGACGGAGCGGTATCGCAGTATGGTGCAGACTCTGCGCCGCTATCAGAGCCAGTCAGGCCTTGCATATTTTTATACCTATGTTCCGCATGAAAGCGATCCGACGAAGGTGCGCTTTGTGCTGGATTCTGACTCCGAAGATCCGGCGGCGATCGGTGAAGAATACGAAGCGACTCCCGAGATGCTTGAGGCCCTGACAGGAGTGGAGGCGGCGAGTGAAGATCCGTTTACCGATCGCTGGGGAACGTTCGTTACGGGAGCGGCGCCCATACGCGATTCGTCGGGTAAAGTCGTCGCCGCCGTCGGAGCCGATCTACCCTATGAGACGGTGAGGCGCATCCAGATAACGATGATCGTTCTTGTCGGCGGAGCGTGTGCCGTGGCGCTTCTCTGTTCTGTCGGATTCGCCGTGATCGCTTCGCGCACAGTGATGAAGCCCGTGCATGACACGGTGCTTCGCATGGATGCCATTGCAAAGAACTCGGGCGATCTCACGATTCGTATGCCCGAGAATTCAAAGGATGAGATGGGCGATCTGGCTCGCAAGACTAACGAGCTTATCGCTAACGTGGCTTCGATCGTGAAGCTTATACGATTCACATCCTCTCAGATCGGCTCTTCCTCTGAAAAGATGCAGGGGCTTCTTGATGAGGCCGCTTCGGCGACAGAAGTGATCGCCCAGTCGATGGAGGAGCTTACGGCCGAATCGGCGTCCTCAGACGCCAGGCTGCATGACGGCATGCAGTCGGTGAAAGAGCTATCGCGTTCCGTCGACGTTCTGACGGCGGAGTCCACCGCCATACATCGTCTGCGAAGCCAGGCCCAGAGCAGCGCCGATGAAGGACTGAAAAGCATCGCAGAGTTAAGCGCGCATACCGACGCCGGAACTAAAATCGGAACGGACGTAGTGCAGGCCGTCTCAAAACTCGAAACGAAATCTGATGAGATCGTGCGCATCATCGACGTCATCACCGAGATCACAAGCCGTACGAATTTACTTGCGCTGAATGCAGCCATCGAAGCGGCTCGAGCCGGCGAAGCGGGACGCGGATTTGCCGTCGTCGCCGAAGAGATCGGTAAACTTGCCGATAGCACGACCGTATCGGCGAAAGAGATCTCGAATCACATTCAGGAGGTACGCACCTCGACCGATGCCGCGGCCCGGGAACTATCTCATCTTGTCGGAACGATTCGCGAACAGGTCGCCTTTGTCGATCGATCGCAGGAGTCATTCCGACGCATCGCCGATATCGTTCGAGAGATCGGAGTCAGCCTGGATCGCATGAAAGAGGGCATCGAGCATACGTCGGGCGTGCGAAACGAAGTGCTTTCCGTCATGGACTCCATCAGTCGTTCGTCAGAGGTGTTTGTCTCGACGATTGAAGAAGTACAGGCATCGGCGCAGGAGCAGCATCGTACCGCATCGTCCATACAGGATTCGATGCGAGCGCTGAACGAGCTGTCACAGGAATTAACCGACGTCGTCAAATCGTTTCAAGTGTGACGCCTGCCTCCTGCATGCACCTCGCGCCACCCTCTATCAGAGAAGCGTTTCGCGCAATTGTTCGGCAAGCTCTACGGCGCTCAGACCGACGGGCAGAGCAAGCAGCAGCCCGTCGCCGTCGTTAAGAAGATAGTAGAAGCCCGTATGGTCGATGCCGTATCCGACGGCGGCGTTCTCAGATTGTTTATACATGACGCCGAAATCTTTTGCAAGCCTGTCGATCTGATCACGGTCGCCTGTAAAGGCTCGCAGCTTACGTTCATCGAACTGATCACGATAGGCCGAAAGAGTTTCGGGAGTGTCTCGGGAGGGGTCAAGGCTTATGAAGACGGGAGTTATACGGTTTCCGTCTCGGCCGAGGATTTTCACCGCCTTCGCCAGTTGCGAGAGGGCGGCCGGACACATATCGGGACAGTGCGAATAGCCGAAGAATACGACCTTCGGGCGTTCGATGCTTTTCAGAGCGACGGCGGCGCCCGTTTCATCTACAAGCGACGTCATATTCCAGGAATGAACGGATCTCTGCGGAGCTGCCTCCTTCTTACATGCGGTGAAGGAAAGCAATGTAAGAGTTATCAGTAAAATTAAACGGCTACGAACCATCCCATTGCTCCTCTTTCTGCCATGTGAATCTGATGCGGATGAAACATATACCTTCCTTTGTAAGGAAGACGGAATTCGAGAATCGCCCTTTCGGTCTGACCGAGCGTAATGACATCGGTATGGTCGTCAGGCTGCAGTTTCGTTCCCGATCTGAAAACGTCGAAGGTCTGCGCATGCAGATGAAACGAAGCGACGGGCTCGTATTCGAGCATGTTGACGAGATAAACGCGCACAAGCTCGCCGACATTAACCCTGATCGGGAATCGATCATAAAACCCTGCGAGCCCGTTCCAGCAATAGATGTCGTTGCGTCCGCGGTTCTGAAGATCGTAACCGCTGAGAATCAGAACCACTTCGTGCGCCGGCGGCCGCCCTCCCGGAGGATCGACGATCATCGTTCCGAATAACCCCTTCGCCATGTGCAGCGCAAGCGGAGGGACATGACAGTGATACGGATGAACTCCGACAGGACCGGCCTTGATCGTGTAAAGCGTATCGGTGCCTCCTGGAATGGACTCCCAGCCGTCCTGATTCGGATCATGCGACCCGTGAAAATGAACGGAATGCGGCTCGTTCGTCAGGTTGCGCAGGCGAATGCGCAGCGTCTCGCCGACGGTCGCCCGGATAACGGGGCCCGGAACCCTTCCATTGAAGGTCCAGGCGTTGAACGACGTGCCGTGCGCTACGTTAACCGGTCGATTGATCGTGCGTATCTCGATATCGCGCAGTCCGGACCTCGCCCGGGAAAACGGCGGCAGATAGCGGTCTTCGCGGTTTTCAGATGCTCCGTCGGTCGATGCGCCTGCAAAAAGCCAGTCGACCTGTTCTTCTTTAAGGGGACGCTCAAAACTCGAAAGGTAGTTGCGGTGAAGCCCCGAAGGCGGATGCACCATGCTGCCGTAGGCGTTACCCGTGCGGCGCAGAAGCCCCGTTCCGTTGCCCACCCCGTCATCGCCTAACGCGAATCCCGAACCTGTCGCCGCCGTCGGATCAGTCGGCGCCGGGCCGAAGCAGAGCGGACCGCTCTGATCGACCGGAGCTCCGCGCAGGCGGGCGATGAGGGCCGGGATGGAGGCGGTGCCGAGCAGACCGACGCCTCCAAGCCCGAACCATTTAAGAAAGTCCTTCCGGTTCATCAGTAACGGGCGATGCTCGCGACGGCGATGAGAAGCACCATCAGGCCGGTACCGCCGAAAACAAGCACGTTGCGGACGAAGGCCGGCAGGCTGCTTTTGCCGGCGACGTGATAGGCAAAGGCGCCGACAAACGGCAATCCGATGATCGCCGCCGTCCAGATCGAGCCCGTACGGGTATCGACGTCGCTGCGACGCGACAGGTCATACAGAGCCAGCGGAGCCCAGATGGCAAGCAGGATGAACGGCACATAGTAGCCGTAGAAGTTGATCAGGATGGTGAAAAAACCGGGAGATGCAATCGTTTCGTTCATAATAATTACCTCGTTACTGTTGTAAATGTCAGAGTACCACAAGCACGGCGGCGATAAGAAAGACGAGGAAGACCCCGGCTCCTGTGGCCAGCATGCTGCGTCGAATATGTGCGGGAATCGTCGATCCGCCGCGCAGATGATAGGCAAGCGATCCGACGAAGGGAAGAAGCACAAGAAGCGCCGTCCACAGCGTGCGGCCGTTCGTACTGTCGCGCTGATGCATGTCGACGAAGGCAAGCGAAGTCCAGGCGGCATACACGGTTAACGGCAGCAGGAAGGCAAAGACGTGATAGAGCAGACCGAGCACTCCGTAAGGGAGGACGGGCTGAATCGAACCGGCCGTGGCCAGTCGCGAAGGTCCGTATTCCTTGATATACTGTTCGGTCAAAGGATGATAGTCGGCATTGTCGACGATGCCCTTATTCTGCTCGAAAACGTTAACAGCGGGCTGAAGACGATCCTTGATGGCATCGGGCATCTCGGGTTGGGCGGGCGGCACGGGTTGTGTTTTATAGTCTCCCGTTTTAGCCAGTCCGACCTTCGCTTCGATCATCATGGCCAGAGCTCCCATCATCATCGACAGATCGCCTCCGCTGATAACGCGGATCGGAGAGTCGCACGAATTCAGAGCAGACAACCCGTACGGAATCTGCGTGCGGAACTGGTTCCCCTGATAGCAGTTCCCGGTACTCACCGGACCGACAAGGGCAAGGTCGGCGCGACCCGAATCCAGCACGATGTTGTCTTTAACGGTATTATCATACGACAGCCACAGGTTTTCCTGTAGGTTCGGGATGATCAGCACACCGTTATTCGCGTGGCCGAGAATGAGATTCTTTTCGATATCGTTGCGAATGCCGCCGGCGATCATGATGCCGTTACCGTACGACGGATACGTGAGCGCTTTAGCTGGAGCGTTGCGGTTGTTGTTCGAGACGATGATGTTGCCGATCAGCGTCGATTCGCGCTCCGGAGGAAGCAGCTCGCTGTCGAGCGTGTTCGGTCCGGCTCCGACCATGTTGTTCTTGAAGATGTTGTTGATCAGATAAAGATCGCCGCCGGAGTTCGTTCCTGAATAACCCATGGCGTTATTCTCGCCGATGTTGTTATAGAGGATCGCCCGGCACGGATAACACTGGCCAATATAAAAGGATGAGTCAGGGGAGCCCGAAGCATAAGAGTGCTCAAAGATCCCATCTACGGAATCGAAGGCATACAGGCCATAGTCGCCGTTATTGTAGGCCGTCAGATACGATCCGCGGTAGCCTTTCACGCCCGTCCAGAAGAATCCGTTCAGGGTGGCGTTGCGCGCCGTCATGTTTTCGATGACGACTCCGTCCGCTCCGACGACGAGAATACCGTTGCCGCGAACAAACTCGCCGTCGATGATCGTTTCACTGCGGCTAACTCCGCGAAGAATCAAGCCCGGCGTGGTAACGACGACCTCTTCGCGATACACGCCTTTATCGATAAGAATGAGATCGCCCGGCGATGCGGCGTCGACGGCGTTCTGAATGGTCGGATGCTCTTGCGGAACCTTTCGCGTGCGGCCCGACCATTTCTCGGGAGCCGGTTCCGCCTTGCCCGTCACCTCGGCCTTATATTCAACGTCGCCGACGACGATTGTGGCGACCATGCCGAGTTTGCCGTCGGGCGTGGCATGGAACGAACAGTAGTAGGGGAAGACGCCGTCAGCCGGATAGGTGACGCGGGTTTTTGCGCCGCCAAGCATCACCAGATCGCCATATGTCGTTTCTGTCGACCAGCTCTTGTCGACGGCAATCGCATTGTGAGGATTCAAACCTTTATTGAAGAACTCGATCTGTCCGCCTTTATGAATCCTCGAAAGAGGAGGCGAAAAGAAGTTGTCCATCATGGTTACGTGAGCAAAGCCTCCGCCTTCGCCCGGGGAGCCGCAGCTCGCCAGAAGAAGGAGAAGCGCTGTAATCGCAGTAAGCGCTGTTTTTCGCATATGTTTCTCCATAATCGGATGCCCTTGAGGCACGTTGCAGACTGGATGGTCTGTGAAGATCAGTCAAGCAGAAAAGGATGAACATCTGTTTGTCGATTCCTGCGTCGGAGTTCCGACCTGAAGTCTGTCGGAGTTCCGACCTGCATCCGCGGACACAGAGGATGGCCGCCGGAAGGCGTGGTCAAGAAGAATTTCCTTCCGTGAACGTAAGCAAGCGCCCATCCCCGATTAGAAAGTGCTTTCCTCGTGCCCCCGAAGCGACTTCGTGAACCTGATGCAGCGCCTTTCTTTCGGCAAGTTACCCGATCTTTTTCGGTCAGACTACTTCCTGCCTGTGCTTTTTCTGTTTTTTCTCTTCGTGGCCGGGACATCCCTCTGGAACCGACCGTTTGATGAGGTCGGTGACGAGGCCCTGATCGGACTGCAAACCGTTAGAGCGGGTCAGTTTGTTGAGGGAGTCGGGCCTTATTCCAGGGTCGGATTTCATCACCCCGGCCCGGTCAGCTTCTTTTTTTATGCCGCGGCGGACAGGCTCTTTCCCTTTATTCAGGCACCGGGCCAGCGCTATCGGTTTGTCCAGTTTCTGTTAAATGCGGCGCTGTTACTCTGGTTCTTCAGCCTGCTGCGCCGACTGATTCCGGGCCGGTCTGCGCTTCTCTATCTTGCGTTTTTTCTCATCGGCATCGCCCCCGTGTATCGAGATTTCTGGTTCAGTATCTGGGGACCTCTCGCCCTGATCATCCCCTACATGCTTTTCTTTGTTTCCTATATGGGGCTCAGTCGGGGGCGGCTTGATCATCTTTTGCCCGGCATGGTTGCCGCCGTCTTTATTCTGCATAACCATGTGAGCGGTATAACGCTGCTTGCTCCTCTTGCACTGGTCGCCTTCTGGAAGCTGTTTCGGCTGCGTTCGCAGTGGGCGTCGGGTCGCCACAGTCTGATTTCTGTCGGCATCGCCGTACTGGTGCTCCTGACCACATCGATCCCTCCGCTTGTTGATGAGTTTGCGGGAACGGGGAATCTCTCAAATATATACAGGTACTTTACGGGCCATGGGTCGGCTTCGCGCAAGTTCGACATTGTGCTTGTATACCTGACAGGCTACTATCTCGATCCTGTCAGGCCGTTGATTACCATGAATCCGATTCTCTGGTTCGGCATTCTAACAGGTCTTCCCTTGCTTGTCTGGAATCGACTTGATCCGATCTGGAGATCGCTTCATGCCAACCTGATGCTTGTCTTTTTCCTGTCGTTAGTCGCAGCCATGCGCATATCGGGCGATCTGGTTCCACATCTTTTCTGGCAGCTTTATCCTTTCGTCGCATTCCATCTGCTTCTTGCAGCCGTCTCCATTGCATCGCTGATAACGATCCGGTTGCCTGAACCGAGACTCGTCGTTTTGCAAACCGCTCTCGTTTTGCTTGCCCTTGTGATAACGCTCTATCGGCCGAATCCTCTGCCCGCAGGTCCGACGGGCATCGAGAAGGTTATGGCAGAGATTCGCTCCTATCCGGGTCCATACCGCCTTGTGTTTCCGCGCGGATCTGCCGATCATGATCGCTGGGTCGAGGCGGCCGGGCTTGCCCTCAAGATCGTTCGCGAAGGGGGAAGCTACTGCGTTGATGAAGAGTGGAGTTTCATGTTTCCTCACGGTTCAACATGCGCCGGCGACTTCAGCGGAACGACTCTGCGGTTAACATCGTCGGATTCGGGCGATCTCATCATCCGACGCGAAGACGGCGCGACGCGATGAGGCATTTTTTCTAAAATGAAGCGCGGCATTTTCTTTGATCTCGGGCGAGTCCTTCTCGACTTTGATCTGATACCCTTCTTTGCCGAGATTGCCCGGCAGACGGAATCCGATCTTGCAACGATAAGGAGCTCGCTTGCTAATGCCCGCTGGTTCGATCGCTATGAACGCGGGGAGTTTGATGATGACTCATTTTTCGTCGGTCTGCAGAAAATCACCGGCTATGCAGGAGACGAGCAACAGCTGCGACGTCTGTGGACCGAGATATTCACTCCGATTGACAAGAACATCGCACTGATGCATGCCCTGCGTGAGCGTTATCCGATCGGGCTCATTTCAAATACGTCTCCGCTTCACATTTCCCATATAGAGCAGCGCTTCGATCTTCTCGCTCATATTCCCGTCCGTGTGCTTTCTTACGAAGTCGGTCTGATGAAGCCCGATCGCCGCATCTTCGAGCATGCTTTAAAGCAGCTTGGCGTTCATGCAGAAGGGTCTGTCTTCATCGACGATCTGGAAGTAAATCTTTCGGGTGCGAAAGAGCTCGGTATGCACGTCATTCAATATCTACCCGAAGTCGATCTCGAACAGGAGTTGGTGAAGCTCGGATTCCCGCTTTAGCGATCCGTCATCGTCGCTTCGCTGTTTTCGTTGTTCTTGTGTCGGATTCGATCCGGCCATCGACCATATGAACCTGTCGACCTGCCGCCCGCGCATAATCAGGATCATGCGTTACCATGAGGATCGTCGTTTTCTGCTCTTTATTGATACGACCGAACATCTCGATCACACGGTCTCCGTTCACAGTATCGAGGTTTCCCGTCGGTTCGTCGGTAAAAAGGATGTCAGGATCCATTATGAGAGATCTGGCAATGGCGCATCGTTGAACCTCACCACCCGACATCTGAGAGGGCAGCTTGTTTATGCAGTGATCGAGCCCGAACTCAGCAAGTAGGTGCTCGGCCTGCTCGCGCTTTTTTTCGTGAAGGCCGAGTTTACGCGTCGGCATAAGCACATTTTCGACGGCCGTCAGCTCGGGCAGCAGATAGTGGAATTGAAAAACGAATCCAACATGCTCATTGCGAAATCGATGCTGTTCTTTGCTATCCAGAGAATGTACGGAGCGTCCCTGCAAGAAAACTTCCCCCTCCGTCGGTTCGTCAAGGCTACTCAATATATAGAGAAGCGTAGACTTGCCCGAACCCGAGCGTCCGGTTAACGAAACGAATTCGCCCGCAGCTATCGTTAGATCAATGCCTTTCAATATCGGCATGGGGGGATCTCCGAAAGACTTGATCAGATTCCGGCAGCTGATGGCCTCGGCACTCTCACCCGGCCGCCGGGATTCTGCGGGCTGCACGGATTGACCGGACTCTCCGGATTGCCTGAAAGTGTCACCGCTTCGTTTCGCCATATCAGGTACCGCTTGACCGAATGATTTCGACAGGTGATAACCGGGAGGCCGCTCTCGCCGGAATAAAGCTCGCCACAAAAGAAGAAAGAAATGCCAGGAAAAAGGCCTTCACAAAAATCAAATAATCCCAGGAGATGATCATCACTCCCATGGCCGGCCTGATGGAACCCGATTTCGGAGCACTTCCGATCGGCATGCCATCGATAAAGCTGTTGGCTATGGCGCCGAGAATCAGCCCGAGAAAGGCGCCGATGAAACCGAGCAGTACTCCCTGGATAACGAACAGGCGAATGGTGTCTCCTCTGTCGAAGCCGACGCTTCGCAGAATGGCGATCTCTTTCTTCTTCTGATTCACTACCATGTTCAGAATATTATAGATGCCGAAGGCGACGACGAGGATGATGGTGAACGTCGTCGTGTTACGAACGATATCCTGCATACGAAATACCGATAGAATACTTTCGTAGGTCTGATCCCAGCTCTGCACCTTATCGCGCGAATAGACCGCCCATTCGGTGGCGATGCTCGCAGCCTGGGAAACGTCCTGAACACGGATAACGATATCTGATATCTCTCCCGAACTGCCCGTTACACGCTGCACTGTCGTGATTGAGGCGTAGACGATTGTTTCGTCGAGCATACGGTTGCCCGTATTGATAACGCCCGCAATGCGAAGAGGATACCGCTGACCGCGAGGCGTGACGATCTGCACATTATCGCCCTTTCGCGCACCGAGCTTCTCGATGAGACCGGCGCCCATCATAATCGTCGCTCCTCCGCGAATCAGATCGTCGAGATTTCCCTCGGTAACGGACGACTCGATCGTCGTAACGCGCGTCTGCCGCTTTGGATCAATACCGATAATGCGGCCCGGGATGCTCGTGCTGCCGTTTACATAGATGACCTGCCGTGCAAGCTGCGGAGCATAAGCGACGACACGCGGATCATGATCGAGCTTTTCGAACCACCCGCTGGCATTCGTCAACTGAGTGCTGTCCGTTCTTCCCGATGGAGGCCTGATCCAACGGACCTCTGTATCGGGAAAGAACACTCCGTTGAATGTTTCTTCGGTTAGAGACTCGTCGCGTGGCGAGATACGGATTTGAGCATCGTTATTGATGAGCTGATCCGTAATATAGACCTGAAATCCGAGCATGATTCCCGAGAAAGTAACATAGGCGGCCGACCCGAGCATGATGCCGATGAGCGTCAGAATGGTTTGCTGCGGACGCGAGAGAAGTTGCCTTATAGCGAGAAAGAGCATGTCAGTTCTCCGCTGGCTTGCGTTCAGGAACGGAGAGCAGGTCAGTCTCGACGATGTCTCCTTCGATGAGTTCCCCCCATTCGCCGTTGATCACGCCGAGTTTCACCTGAATACGCTGCGCGCGACCGTCTCGTTTGCGACGAACCCCTCCGTTTTTGATGGCTGCAAGCGGTATTAAGAGAACGTTCTCCTTTCGCGCTACCTCGATGGCCGTATCGGCCGTCATATCGGGAAGTACTTCGTCGGGCAGATCGTCTACGATGACGCGCACGACAAACTGTCCTTCGTTCGGATAAATACGGTCGACGACTCCAGTCGATCGTTGTCCGCGGATGCTTTCAAAGCTGAGCTCCACCTTCTGTCCAGGGCGTACCCGCAACGCCGACTCCTGATCAAGTGAATACTCCACATGAAGGCGCGTGAGATCCTGTAAAACGAGAAGCTGCATTCCGGTCACGACAAGCTCTCCAGGATTAACAGTGAGCGAAGTTACCGTCCCATCAAACGGGGCCTTGAATGCGGTGCCTGAATCCGACACAAGAAGCGTCTGCCCCTGGCGCACGCGATCGCCTTCGGCGACGGCCACCTTCTTTACGGCCATCGGAATGGCAGCCTTGATCTTAAAGACATGGTCGGATTTTACGGTCCCGAGGGCGTACACCGCCTCGGTAATGGCGCCTCTTCGCGGAGATACCATCTCACCATTGATGCGAAAAAAGGCGACGGTCAGTACAACGGTGATCAGAAGGCCCGCTGCAATGAGCGCATGCCAGCGATAGCGATGAAGGAGAGCGGTCATGATTCGCCAGTCTATCATGGGAACAGAGGCAGGCAAACGAATCTTTACGCCATGGGACGCGCTCTTTCGGACACACCAAACATCAGGGATGGATTGACCGGTTTTTTTAAATTCCTGTCAGAATTTTTTTCATCCAATCGGCTCGTTTTAGACCATATCCTTTCATGAACGAACAGACTCGCCTTGATCAGGAGCCGTATTATCGCACCCGGTCCACTTTGCTGATTCCCGAAGTTTACTTCAAGCGATACTTCTGGCGAAGCCCTTACATAAAAATAGGGCATTGGGCCCTTGCGTCCTATTTCGCCAGCCTTATGGAAGATCCACAGCTTGAATACAAGATCAGCTTTCTTGAGGAAACAGGAAAGTGGAAGAAGCAGTATCAGGAAGAGGGGCAAAACATGGTGCGCGTTAACTTTTATCCCGACGACAGGGATTGGGGGAAGCTGGCTGCGATTTCGAATGCGACCGGCTATTCCCGTTGCTATATTTTCGTCTTCCTGTTGCTAATCGCTATGGGAGTGATATGCCTTGAGAATGGAGGAACTCAATCATCCTTTGTGAAGGGTCACTGGAATCCTGTGGTGATTTGCTATGTTTGTGTAGATGCAGTCACCAGAAAACTCACAAGAATCCTGAAAACATAGCAGAATGACACGCCGACCGCACAGAACACAAAAAAACCGCCCCTTGCGGGGCGGAAGGTAGAGTTTGCAGCAGGTTTAACTGAGGAGAGAGTGTTAACCTATCGCTTCTTTTCCTTTCTCGCCGGTGCGAATGCGGATCACTTCTACCAGATCGGTAATGAAGATCTTTCCGTCACCGATGTTGCCCGTACGGGCTCCGGCGATGATGGCGTCGATCGTCGGCTGAACGTAATCCTCGTTCACCGCGATCTCGATCACGGTCTTCTTCAAGAGATTGACCTCGTGAACGACGCCCCTGTAGGATTCATCGTATCCCCGTTGCTGACCGCAACCGAGTGCGGTCGTAACGGTCATTTTTGTTACGCCGGCTTTTGCCAGTGAATCCTTAACATCTTTCAGCTTGTAAGGCTGGATGACTGCAGTAATAAGTTTCATAGTCTTTTAACTCCTTACTCCTTTGTTACTCGACGGTGTAGAAGGAGAAGCCATGATATGCCTCTTCTCCGTGTTCGCCGATGTCAAGACCCTTGAGCTCCTCTTCACGAGAGACCCGGATGCCGATCGTATACTTCAGGGCAAGGAAGATAACGAGCATGGTCACGAAAGCCCAGGCGATGATCGAGAACGATCCGATCAGCTGGACGACAAGATCCTTATCGGTTCCGAAGATACCGGTGGCAATACCGCCCCACAGGCCGTTCAGGCCATGCACCGGCCAGGCACCAACCGGGTCGTCGATTTTCAGCATATCAAGCAGCTTCACACCGGCCCATACGAGCACGCCGGCGACGAGACCGATGATGACGGCCTCTCCGTTCGAAACGGTATCACAGTTCGCCGTAATACCGACAAGGCCGGCAAGCAGGCCGTTAAGAGCCATCGACAGTTCGGGCTTCTTGTAAAGGAACCATGTAATCGCCATGGCAGAGACGGCGCCTGCGATCGCAGCCAGCGTCGTGTTGACGGCGATGAGCATGACTAACGCCGTATTCTCCGCTCCAACGATTTTGAGTTGCGAACCCGGGTTGAACCCGTACCAGCCGATCAACAGAATAAAAACGCCGAGTGTCGCGAATCCGAGGTTATGGCCCGGAATGACCTGCGGCTTGCCTTCGGGAGAAAAGCGACCGATACGGGGCCCGAGTACGATGGCTGCGGCAAGGCCTGCAAAACCACCGACGGCATGCACGACAAGCGAACCTGCAAAGTCATGGAATCCCATAGCGTTCAGCCATCCGCCGCCCCACTTCCAGTAACCGCTGATCGGATAAACGAGACCGACGATGAGAGCACTGTAGATCATATAGACGCCAAACTTAAGGCGACCGGCGACGGCACCAGATACGATCGTTGCAGCGGTGGCAGCAAAGGCTACCTGAAAGAGGAAATCCACCTGCGGATGCAACACACCCGGCCCAGGCGTAAAATCAGGGCCCGTTTCGTTCAGGAAGAAACCGCCCCATTCGAAGAATCCACCGGGAACGCCGGGGTACATCAGCTTATAGGCGAAGAGATAGAAGATCAAGCCGCCGATAGAAAAGTCCATCAGGTTCTTGAAAAGAATGTTCACTGCGTTTTTTGCCGAGTTCAGTCCCGATTCGACAAGGGCGAATCCGGCCTGCATGAATATGACAAGCACGGCACAGATGAACAGAAAGAAGTTGTCGATCGCGTATTGCGTGATGGCAATATCGGCAGAGGGGTCTGCGGGGGCAGGCTCGGACTGTGCATAGAGCCCAACGGCGAACGTCATCGCCATTCCGAACAGGACCCACAACAGCCGTTTGGCTTTGATCCGTTTCATTGAGAGATCTCCTGGCATGGATTGTTTTGCCAGAGTCTCAGCAAGATCTGTGCCAACCTCTCCGTGCCATGCACGGTGCATGATGTTCAATTTATAGGCATACCAGAAGTGACGGATTCGATACGCGTAAATAATCTGCACCTCAAAAGGGGTACAAACTCGGTACGCTACAGAACAGGATAGTACGATGACAGATCAAACAGCCGATCGTCCGACAGAGATGGACTCCAGAACAGGCCTTGCCGCTTTAATGGAGTGTGTGACCACTTCCCCGACAATAACCAGCACCGGATCACCGGGCAGAAGGTCGAGATCATGCTCTTCGATTTCGGCAAGAGTGCCTACCCACTGGCTCTGATCGGGAAGCGTTCCTCTGCGCACAACGGCTACAGGCGTGCAGAGCGACCCCATATCAAACCGAAAAAAAGCGTCGCGAATCTCTTTCAATCTCGTGCCGCCCATATAAAAGACATGGCTCATGCCGTCTGTCGTCAGATCGCCAAAATCCGCGAGCGGCTCGTCGCGTTTGCGATGTGCAGAATGAAAGCGCAGCGAAGAGGCACAGTCTCGATGAGTGAGCGGAAGCAGCAATGAGGCGGCCACTCCCGACGCTGCCGTTACACCGGGCACGACGTCGCATTCAATCCCACGGCTGTGAAGGTATTCGACCTCTTCACCGCCTCGCCCGTAGATGTACGGGTCTCCGCCTTTCAGGCGGCATACAAGCTTATGAGAACAGGCAGCTTCAAAAAGAAGCTCATTGATTTGATCTTGCGGTAACGAATGACATCCCTTGGATTTTCCGGTGAATATCTTCACACAATCCGGACGCGCATAATTCAGGATCGAAGGATCGATGAGACGATCAAAGAGGATGGCGTCTGCCTGCTCGATCATGCGCACGGCGCGAAGCGTGAGCAGTTCCGGATCTCCGGGACCGGCTCCGACAAGAACAACCTTTCCGTAACGTGTCATACCGACCTCCTGAAAAAAATGGCCGGTCGAAACCGGCCCAGGTTTACCCTCATCAATAGATGTCGTTTTTACTGTTGTAGACGTTGAACTTGCCTGTGGGTGTGTGTACCCAGCTCTCGCTGATTTTCTTTTTCAGCTTCAACGTCTTATCATCGTAGATGTAGATGCTGTTGTCGAGCCATCCGGAAATCCAGACCTCGTTCCCGTCCTTGTTGTATTCCATGTGCACGATACGATCCGGGCTGACCTTGATGTACTGCATCTTGCCCGTATCAATGTTATACACACCGACTTCGCCGTTCACGCCGGCCTGCGAGGACAGCGGCATATCAACCCAGAGGTTGCGCGAATTCGGATGCGTTTTCACAAAGAGCGAACCGGCGGACTTCATCGGGATCTTCTCGACGACCTTCCATGCATGCTGCGGATGTCCGGCAGGATCGACGCCGATGAGCGTGATCACTTCTTCACTGATATGCGACGTCGCATATACAGGTCCGAATTTCGGATGCACGAAGTTCGCGCCCCGACCCGGATGCGGACGGTTACCCGTCTCGATACATGGTTTCGCGCCGACCTTCACGAGCTTTTTAGCGACGACGTCGATGACGCAGAGGCTGTTTTTCGCGTTGGCAGCGACGATGAAGTAGCGCTTTTCTTTCGATCCGGGGAACGATACCCAACCGCCGTCATGCAGAAAGTTATCCGCAGTGATGCGTGTCTCTTTCGGCTGCTTCGGATTACGGTAGTCCACAAGATAGACCCAGCCCGATTCTTTCAGGTTGATGACCCAGAGAGGCTCGTGGTCCGAGGCGACGATCGAGGCGACGCGCACTTCGGGAAGGGCGTTACCCGTCTTCCAGTCCTTCGAATCGGCCACCGATGTGATGCTCAGCGGTTCGAGAGTCTGACCGTCCATGATGGCATACTGGAACGGAGTGTAGCAGCCGACGATGGCGTACTTATCTTCGTATCCATGAGCCTTCGATCCGTCGACGGAGCGAGCGTCCCAGCAGGTACGACCGCGGGCTACGACTTTCGGCTCTTTATACCAGAGGTCGATCAGCGCAAGACGTCCGTCACGGCCGATGACGTAGAAATAACGACCCGAATGCGACGAACGCAGAATATGAACCGCTTTGCCTGTATCGACGACGGCGATCTTCTTATGCGTCGTTCCATCGATGATGGCAACCTTGCCCGCATCACGCAGCACGACTCCGAAGTAGTTCAGGAACTGGCCGCCTGTCGGATCGCTTTTCGGACGATCAGCGACGGGAACGATAAGCTCCCATTCTTTTTTCGCCTCTTCCATTCCGAGCTTCGGAACTTCGGGCGGATCCATCTGCACATAGCGAGCCATCAGGTTGATCTGACGCGCATCGAGAATCTTCTCTTTGCCCCAGGCAGGCATTCCTTTCGGAGAGCCGTTCTCAAGCATGGCCTCGATGAACTCCTGGCCCTTAGCGCGAGTTCCACCGCCCTGCACTTCTTTCGCATCGGCAATATGCGTTGCCGGAAGCAGCGAAGGACCGGTTGCTCCCCAGCGCTTTGCGCCGTGACAGCCCGAACAGCGATCGAAATAGATCTCTTTTGCCTCGGTGAATTCCTTATCGCTCAGCGGTTCAAAGGCCTGGGCCGTTGCTCCCTGCTGATCCTGCCATTTGAAGTACTCGATGACCTGGTCGATCTCTTCGGCCGTCAGACCGAATTTCGGCATGTGGGTCGTGTACTTCTTGCTCAGCTCCTGCGCCTGCGGATCACTTTTCAGCATGGCAGCCGGATCATCGATCCATTTCTTGATCCAGTCCGCCGTGCGTCGTTCCGTAACGCCTTTAAGATCAGGCCCGGTGGCCGAATCTCCTCCGCCGAAGTTGTGGCAGGCCACACATCCCTTCGACATAAATACCTGTTTTCCGGGCCCTGTGAATTCAGCCGTTTCCTTTTTCTTCTCGCATGCAACAGCGAGAACGAAAAGAGCAACAGTTGAAAAGAGGACCGCGAATTGTGTCTGTTTCTTCACTCTCCACCTCCGTTTCCTATCCGTTTGTCAGATAAAAAATCAGTGCATCCATCTGGCCCTCTGTGAGCCGTGTGCCGAAGTCCTGGGGCATGATATCTGTATAACCCGGCACTATATCTCGCGAAGGCTCAATAATCGACTGTCGTGCCTCCGTTCCATCCATCGTTATGCGAAATCGATGCAGCGATGGGCCCGTCAGTTTTTCGTCCTCCATACTGTGGCAGGACTTGCAGTTCATATCAAAGATGACCTGCCCCTGCTGCCACAGCTCTGAATGCGTCGCAACGGATTGCGTCTTCGCCTCGCACGCAACGAGCGCATAAAACGCAACCAGGGACAGCGACCATTTCATGCAGGCACACGCTCCAGATGCCGCCCTCTCCACGCCATCTCGGCCGCCGTAAAGTAACGCAGCCGGGTCTTTTTGAATTCGCGGGTCGATTCCAGCAGGATGTATTTATCGCAGCCCGAAAGCTCAGAAAGCCGCCGAGCCGCTTCGCCGACAAAGGTCATATCGGGACCGTGCAGCATCGTATAAAGGTTATACGGGAAGCCGGGAGCGACGTCTCTCGAATAGCAGTGGCTGACGGCCGTATCGGTGAGCATCAGGGCGCCGACGTCGGTGATACGACTCTCATCGACCTTCCAGCAGGTCATCGCATTTGACTTCACGCCAAGTTTACGATGATGAAAGGTGGCGACGTATTTGCGAACGCTCTTGCCTTTCTGCGAAGATAAGAATTCGAGCAAATCGTCTTCAGCGAGCCCGTGCTCAGCTGAAAGTGTCTTAAAAGGACGACTGCTCAGCGGAAGATTACTCTGAATGGCACGTATGATTCTCTGCTGCTTCGCATCGGGCTCAAGCAGCTCCTGCGAGAACGTCAGCGGATGCCCGACCGTACGATTGCAGCGATCGATCAGATCAAATACGACTCCGATCTTAAAGGTGTGCCGGCGACGCAGCACATGAAAAGGACGCACGCCGGTCAATCGTTCGAGAGCTTCGATGTGGCTTTCAATACCTTCGTGTTCAGGAGCTGCAATCGTGAACCAGATGTTATAGAAGTGCCGGCGCTCGTAGTTATGCGTTACAAGCGGATGCTCTGAGATTACCGACGCCACCTGCTCGACATTTGAGGCAGGCACGGCGCCGCATACAAGGGCTGATTCGTATCCGATACGGTCGCCTTCCATGACGGCGGAAATCTCGCGCAGGCGTCCGCTATCGCGCCAGTCTTCCATGATGCGAAGAATCTCGCTCTCGCTTACGCCCATCGTATCGGCGAGGGATTGATATGGCCTTTCCGTAACGGGAAAGCCCTCCTGCACGATTCTGGCTAACCTGTTCTCTTCTTCGGCATTCATAAAAACCTCGTTTACAGACCTGTTTGGAAAGCGCGCCAGACGCCAAAAATGCCCGAAGGCGATTCGACGGAGACCCTGTGAAGAATACGGTAGCTCTTTGCATCCATGACGATCAGCTCGTTCGTCAGATTGCTCGAAATAAAGGCCATATCTCCTCTTGGAGTAAAGCCCATGTGATAGATACGCTTGCCTGCATCGATGGACTGAACGATCTTCGCCGTTTCAAGATCGACGATCTCGATATGACCGTCTTCGGACTCTCCTGCGAAGCTGACCCAGAGATATCGTCCGCCCGGATGCACCATCGCGTACACAGGCGATCCGGATAACGCAATACGGCCTTTATAACGCAGAGTGGAACGATCAAGCATCTTGAGCTCGTTCTCATCCGCCGCCGGCAGATAAATGGTATCCTCCGAAACCGCCCAGGCCTCCATATGAGGCATTTTAACCGGACGATTATTCTGTGCGGTTCCGGAGGATAGAGTATCTGACAGAAGTATGTTTTTTGTTTTGCCGTTTCTCAGATCCAGCGCGGTGATCTCTCTTGAATTAAAATGACCCGTAATATAATAGCGCGCATCGGGCGTAATCAGTGCGTCAAACGGAGCCGATGAAGCGGCCGGAAACGACTCCACCGTGTATTTCAGGCCCTCGGGATCTCGAACAAGCTTCCAGATCTGCGAGCGATCCATCAGGGCGCCGAGAAAGGCGTTATCCGGAGCATCGACAAGACCGGTGACGCGTGATTCCTTCTCGCCTTCTCGCAGCGTCGGGATCTGCTGCAGTACGGTAAAGGATTCCGTATCGATGAGAGTGATCCCGCCGGGCTTGTATCCGGCGACGGCGACGACTCTCGAATCCGACGAAATAGCAAGGCCGATGGCGTTCTCGGCACAATCGACCGTACCTGCATGGCTCAGATCCTTCATGCGAATGCGATGCAGCTTGCCGTCACGGGCGGCGATATAACCGTATTCGAGGGCCTGATCGAACACCATCGAGGCATGGCGCATATTGCCGCCGATATTGATACGCTTCACCAGCTCGCCCGTTCTGTAGTTCACAACGGCGACGTTGCCGGCCTCTCTTTCGACGACAAAAAGCAAGGATCCCGGTCCCGGATAACTCTCGGTGCATCGGGCATTCAGAGCGACAGAGACTGCAACCGTAGCGAGCAGCGAGAATCGGCGGGCAATACGACAGACTGAACCGACACATGCTTTCTGCGTCTGCACATCTGATTTCAAGATCCTGTTCATCGCTTTGCCTCCACACGCGAAGGCGACTCCGCCGCAATGTCTTCGTCGGTTAAATAGCAGGAAGGATCGTCGCCCCAGATAGATCCACCGGCAGCAAGAGCGCGCTCCCTATGAGACCCGCGGCAGACGGAAAGATAGCGACAGCGAGCACAGCGCCCCGTTAACAGAGTCTCGCGTTGCCGCAGATCGGCAAAGAGCGGACGGCTCATAATCTCAGCAAGAGGCAGTTCAAGCAGGTTCCCGCTTGCCGTACCTCTCCAGAACTGATCGGGATGAACGGCGCCTTTATGATCTACGTTAATGATCTTTTCGCCCGCAGAGTTTCCGCCGCGACGCAGAAGCGCCTGCCAGACGACAGAGGCGGCCTCATCGCCAAGATGCGTCTTAACGAATGAATAAAGCGCCGGGCCGTCGGCGTCGTTTCCGCCTGAAACAAGCTTGAGGCCGGACTGGCGGCGCAGCAGATCAAGGGCCGTCGCAAAGAAGCCTTCGATTCTGAATCCGCATTCCTCGGCCTGAACGTCGTCGGCCATCATATCGACAGCGCGGCCGCCATACACAAGATGCGAGAGATAGAACCGATCCACGCCATGCGTCTCGGCCAGCTCAAGAAGAGCGTCCAGATGCGCCGCATTGGCCGACGTAAGCGTCATACGCATGCCGGTACGCATGCCGACCTGACGGGCGTTTTCGATGCCGGCCAGGGCCCGCTCAAAGGCGCCCCGAAGTCCGCGATAGCGATCGTTGAAATCAGGAAGGCCGTCAAGGCTGACCCCCGCATACACGATGCCGGCGTCTCTCAGCGATCGAGCCCGTTCGGGCGTGAGCAGAACGCCGTTCGTCGAAAGATGGCACGATATGCGCCGTCCTTTCAAGAAAACGGCTAACTCTTCGACATCGCCACGCAGAAGCGGCTCGCCGCCCGACAGGATGACGACACGCACTCCGGCCTCTTCAAGTCGGATGCCGATCGATTTTAGATCAGCAAGGCAGAGCCCGTATTCGCTTCGACCCTTCACGGCCGACGAATAGCAGTGCGGACAGCTCATGTTGCAGCTATTGGTAACGTTCCAGACGACGACAGGGGCGGCGCCACCGTTCCTTTCAGGAGAGGAGAAGGAAAAGGGGTCCTTCGCAGAGGCCATGCTGGCCTCGAGAATTTCCGTTACTGGCAACACCGCGAATATATATTTAATACTCCCGAATACTAATTCAAGCGGAAAAAATATTTTAGAACGCGAATTCCGATATTTTTGCAGGGAATGAGAACCATTCTAAACTCGCGAGGCAATACCCCCCTCGGGCATTCCAGCATTGAGAATGAGCCAAAACGGCGCGAATGCAGCCTGATTGTATGTAGAAGGTACTATGCTTTTTCTAACTCGGGCTGGAAGGGTTATACGCGCCGACGCCGATCAGCGACCGGCAGATTCTTTTTGTGTGCCTGAACTAAGAGCCGTCCCAGAACGGATTCAGCAACGAAGGAAGCGGTGCCCTGTCCTGAAACTCAAGAGGGGTTCAGGACAGGTTCTAAGAAGTGACTCAAAAAAAAACTTCATTGAAGGCCGAGACGCGTGTAGATGGCCCCGATATTACGCAGAAAATACTGCACGTCGAAGATGCGCTCCACGTCTTCGGCCGAGAGCAGCTCGGTAAACTCCGGCTGTTGCAGCGCCTTCTGCTTCAGGCTTGTGGCCGGATCGGCCCATACTTCCATGCTTGCCGTCTGTACGCGACGATAGGCCTCTTCGCGCTCCAGGCCACGGTCGATGAGATTGAGCATTAATCGCTGCGAGAAGACAAGTCCGCGAGTGTGATTGAGCACACGGTCCATGTTGTCGGGGTAAACGTTCAGGTTGCTCAGAACGTAGAACATCTTATCCAGAATATAATCGAGAGCGATGGTGCTATCGGGAAGCACAACACGCTCAGCGGACGAATGCGAGATATCGCGCTCATGCCACAGAGGCATATCACGGAATCCGGTCATGGCATTGGATTGTATAACGCGAGCAAGGCCGCAGATGCGTTCGCAGATCACGGGGTTACGTTTATGCGGCATGGCGCTTGAGCCCTTCTGTCCTTTTGCGAAGGGCTCTTCGACTTCGCGCCCCTCTGACTTCTGTAAAAGGCGGATCTCCTGCGCCATACGATCGAGACCGCCGGCGATGACGCCAAGCACCGAAAGATAGAAGGCATGACGGTCTCTGTTGATGACCTGTGTGGCGACGGGCTCGGGCTCAAGACCGAGCGAACGGCAGACCTCTTCTTCAAGGGCCGGTTCAATATTCGAGAACGTCCCGACGGCGCCAGAGAGCTTGCCGACGGCGACCTGACGTCGCGCCTCGATCAATCGCTCTTCATTGCGCTTCATCTCGGCATAGAAATGCGCGAACTTCAGGCCAAGCGTCGTCGGCTCGCCATGAATGCCATGCGTGCGTCCGACCATTACCTGATCTTTGTATTTGATTGCAAGCAGGCGTGAAGCCTCGATAACCTTGCGCAGACGAACAAGCAGCAGATCGGCGGCGCGCACCATCTGCAAACAGAGCGCCGTATCGCCGACGTCAGAGCTCGTCATACCATAGTGCACCCAGCGTCCGGCAGGGCCTACATGCTCTTTTACGCTTGTAAGGAAGGCGATCACATCATGCTGCACTTCCTTCTCGATCTCTTCGATACGCTGCAGATCAAAGCCCGCCTTAGAGCGGATGGCCTGCATATCTTCGGCGGGGATCAGTCCACGCTGATGCCAGGCCTCGCATACGGCAATCTCCACCTCAAGCCAGATGCGGAACTTATTCTCAAGAGACCAGAGGCCCGAGATTTCAGGATTACTGTAGCGATCGATCATGGGAACAGTTTCCTGATACGGGCCAGGCGAGCAATATCTTTCAGGCAGAGTGGCCGGCCATCAAGCTGACAGGATCAACCATACTCCAACAGAGACTCCGATAAAAAATATCGATTCAAATAAGCTCATGCAGCCCTATTTCATTACAGCGGCATGAAACTGGTAATACTCGACCAATTCGTGCTTGCCGTATATGCGGACGAAGCTTTACGCTTCGAGCATGTCCCGGCGGCGTGTTAGGAAGATGGGATGAGCGAGTACATAGGGCGACGATAAGGATGGAAGATGGCACAATCAGAATATGACAGAGTAAAAGAATGGCTGGACCGGGCCCCCCGTGAACTGCTGGTTCGCCTGCTCTGGGATCAGGCCCTGTCTAACGATGAGTTCTTCGAGCGACTCAGTGATCACGTCACCCTGGCGCAGTCATCGGACGGAGATTCGGCAATCGCTCTCATGATACGCACCGCTCTGACAGTGGATGGCTTCCTCGATTATCATGCAATGCGACCATTCGTGCGTGTAGCACAGCAGGTAGCCGATCTTCTTGCCAGCCACCTGACCGGTGAAGGGGCCGCGGCGACTCTGCCTCTGGCGCATCTGGCCATGAAGCTGGGTATTGAGGCCTACCAGAAGGGCGACGACTCAAGCGGTCGCTTTGGCGAGGTTCTGCGATTGATGGCCGCAACACACCTTGAAGCGGCTACAGGCGCCCAACCTGATCCGGTGGCCTTTGCCGAAGACCTCTTTGAGCTTTCTATCATCGATGACTGGAGATTCTTTCCTTTCAAATCGTATTCTCCTCTATTGAAAGAGGATGGTCTTAACCGCTACCGTCAGCTTGTGCAAGAGGAATGGGATGGCCTGTCATCCTTAGAGCCGGATCAGCGTCCGGCCCGTGGAAGCCGCTTTATCGTTACAAGCATGATGGAAGAGATGGCACGTCAGAGCGGAGACGTCGATGGCCTGATTGATATCAAGATAAAAAGCCAGAGTTTGAGCCACGCTTTCGGGTACCTGGAAATCGCTCAAATTCTTCACGAAGCCAATCGGAGCGATGAGAGTCTGGATTGGGCCGAGCGTGGTCTGGCCGCCTTTCCGGATCGCCTGGACAGCAGGCTCATCGAGTTTCTTGCAGCCGAGTACGCTCGTCGCGGCCGACACAACGATGCCATCGCCGTGGTGTGGACGTTGTTTAACTACAGGCCTGACGTCGAGTCCTATGGTATGCTCAAAACCCAGGCCGAAGCCGTCGGAATATGGCCAGAGTGGCGAGACAGGGCCTTCTCTTACGTGAGAGAGAACAGGACCGGGCAACAGGAAAGCAAGCCTTTATACCATCTTGAAGAAGCGACATCGACCATTGTCAGGATTCTGCTCTTTGAAGGAGATCCGCTTGCAGCCCTCAAGGAAGCCCGTGCAGGGAAATACGATGGCCATCTCTGGTTTGATATCGCCGAGGCCCTCGAGCCGATTAATGCTACGGAGTCCGTTCGGATCTATCAGGAGCGTATCGACGACATTATCGACCTCAAGGGCAATCGTGCCTATGACAGGGCAGCCGATCTCGTACGCCATATTCGTAAGCTCATGACCCGGCTCCATCGGCAAGAGGAATTCCTGCCCTGGCTTGATACGGTGCGGCGTCGGCATAAGGCGAAGAGCAATTTCATGAAGCGCATCGAAGGGATTAGGTAGGGCATCGTGTTTATCGGGCATGTCAGGCAGGAGGATGGGGGATCTGGAAGAGGTCCCTCCATGGGAGGAGGTAAAGGATGACAGCTATAGCTCATTACAGAGAGGCTGATGGAAAAACCCAGACCCTTCAAGAGCATCTTGAGAGTGTGGCAGAATTAGCCTGCGGGCATGCGGCGAAGATCGGCCTCGGCGAGACCGGTCGACTATTAGGGCTTCTCCATGATCTTGGGAAATTCAGTGACGAATTCCAAGCCTATATCAAATCCTCGGTTGGGCTACTAAATCCGGACGAGGACGGTAAATGTCAGCGAAGTTGTCGCCTCGAAGGAGGAACAACAAATGAGACAGGGAAACGAAAGGAAGCGCTTGATTCTTGAAAAATTGTTGAGACCGAACGCACCCCCGGTTAAGTCGGTGTGCAAAGAATACGGTGTTGATCAGAGCATGGTGTACAGGTGGCTACGGGAGGCAAAAAGTGGCTCTATGACAGGTCGCACACGCAGACAGAATTTAACCCTTCTGGAAAAGCAGAGACTGCTTCTTGAGGCAGGAACGATCGCTGAAGCCGACCTTGGCCGATGGCTTCGAGAGCACGGCTTGCACAGCTCGGCATTGGATGAATGGCGAAGCGAGATAGAGAAGGCCCTCAAGACAACACAGAAGCCTGTGAAGGATCAGTCCGCACAGGAGATCAAAGCACTCAAAAAAGAGCTGCACAGAAAGGAGAAGGCACTCGCTGAAGTGTCGGCTTTGCTTGTGCTCAAAAAAAAACTTGCAACGCTTCTCGACGAGGAGTCAGAACCGTGAGTGAGCGTATGCATATCACCGATGCGATCCGTGAAGCACAGAAATCAGGAGCTCGACTGAGGCTTGCAGCAGATACCGCGGGCATCAGTCTGCGTACACTTGAGCGGTGGGAGAAAAATCCGAGCGATGATCGCCGTAAAGACAATCGTTTTGCCGTATCGAATGCACTCTAGCCAGACGAGAGAAGGGTTATACGAGATACTGTCTGCCTTCCCGAATTTACGGATCTGAATCCACATCAGATCGTATCCATTCTTGCGGAAAAAGGCCTGTATATAGGGTCGGAATCGACTTATTATCGGGTCATGCGCCAGGAAGGCCTTCGAGTTCACCGCGGTCGGTCCCGGGCACCTGAGCGCAGTCGACCTGATGAGTACGTTGCCTCAGGACCGAATCAAGTGTGGACATGGGACATCAGCTATCTTGCATCCGAAGAGCGCGGAGTGCATTACTATCTGTATCTGATCGTTGATATCTGGGACCGCTATATTGTCGGCTGGTCCATTCATGAGCAAGAATCGGGGATACTGGCTGCGGATCTATTGCAGAAGGCATGCCTGATGCACAAAGTATCCAAAAAGTCTCTTGTCGTGCATCAGGATAACGGCACTCCCATGACATCTGCGGAATTCTTATCCTGCCTGGCTTCCTGGGGCAAACCGAGCTATTCGCGCCCCGGAGTAAGTGATGATAACCCTTATTCCGAATCCCTCTTCAAGCATTTGAAATATAACCATCGATACCCGGTCCGATTTGAGACAATGCAAGCCGCTATTGATTGGATGGAGCGGTTTCAGGAGTATTATAACCATAGCCATCGGCATTCTGCTATAGGCTATGTCACTCCAGCGCAGAGGCGGACAGGGGAATCGGAGGCCATCCTTGCGAAGCGCAGGTTAACGTATACGGTTGCTCGTGCCAAGCACCCGGAGCGATGGAGCCGACATACTCGGCCATGGACGCAGCCAGAGAAAGTTGCTTTGAATCCTCGGGATAAACAAAAGACTGGACAGGATGCCGCCTGAAATTAAAATCTATATTAACTGAGGCGACAACTTCCGCTGACATATAGGGCTTCCTTCGGGAAGGATGTGGATTGAAACTGAATATGAAGAGCGAGGACAGTTAACGTTCGGGCAGCTTTCATCCTTCCTTCGGGAAGGATGTGGATTGAAACTCTTTCGGTTGCGCTTCCTTCTTCTTTACGACCGCTTTCATCCTTCCTTCGGGAAGGATGTGGATTGAAACATACAGCGTCTCCGATGCGCGCATATTCTTTGAGCCTTTCATCCTTCCTTCGGGAAGGATGTGGATTGAAACCTGAGATCGTCCCGGAGCATATCCTCGATCATCCTTTCATCCTTCCTTCGGGAAGGATGTGAATTGAAACAACGTGTGATTTTGTATCTCGTGTGTGTTTTCTCATGCTTTCATCCTTCCTTCGGGAAGGACGTGGATTGAAACGGTGAGATGGCATCGGGATTTAAGGAGCAAGTGGCTTTTCATCCTTCCTCGACGAAGGATGCGGATTGAAACGGATTACAGGGACGCTACGACGAATATCGTTCGACGGTTTCCTTTTCGCGGCTTTCGCGCTTTTCGCGGTCAGATTCTTACTCCAACAGAACCGTAAAAGACGCGAGGCGCCCGCGCACTCCTGCCCGATTAACTGATATTATGGAAACTTCTCATCATCCTTCCCCCATTCGCAACGGCTTTGCTCAGCGCCCTCGGTGTCCTCCGCCGTTTACAACTCCGCACAGGCCTTCCCTCTCCGGATTGACAGCACAGTCCGGCTCGCCAAACTCATACCGTGTCGCATTCAACACACATCCTGCTTGTGGAGCCCGACGACACGTTACGCTTCACGATGGAAAAGCAGATCGGCTATTTCGGATTTTCCGTTCAGTCGATTACAAGCGTGGATGAGCTGCGATCGGTCGAAGAGGCGCCGGCCGTGCTTGTGATCAGCCTCGGCGAAGAAGAAGGCAATGCGGCGATGGCCGTTTCAGAATTCAAGTTCAGGCTTGGCCACCTTCCCATCCTATTTCTCTCTGATAAGTCAGACTTCGAAACCAGGCTGCAGATCGTGCGGCTCGGTGGAACGGCCTTCTTGCAGAAGCCCGCCGCCATCCATCAGATCGTTGAAGAACTCGACCGCTTAAGCGCCCCCGCTCCCGACTATGAAGGCAGGATCCTGTTCGTCGAGAACGGCAATCCGTTTACCGACGCCTATGCAAAGGCGCTACGTGAGGCGGGGCTGGACGTCTATTCGCTCTTTGATCCGGCCGATATCGACGTCATCATCGACGACTTCGTGCCCGATCTGATTCTGTTAAACCTCTACTACCCGGAATGCCTCGGCATGGAGATGGCCGCCATCCTCAGACAGAAGCCGTCCAACGCCTCGGTGCCCATCGTCTTTCTTTCGCGTGAGCAGAACCTTTCGCGACATCTGGCCGCCATTCAAAGAGGAGGCGACGACTTCTTCATCCATCCCGTCGATACCGATCATCTTGTGACGTCTCTGATGGCGCGCATCCGCCGCACGCGGGTGTTGCGAGAACTGACGATTCGCGACGCCATGACGGGCCTTCTCAATCATTCGACGTTCAACGAGCGACTCGAACAGGCGATCCGGCAGCACGGTCGGAACTCCGCCCCGTTTGCCTTTGCCATGGTCGATATCGACAACTTCAAACGCATCAACGACGGCTACGGACATGCGGCCGGCGACCAGGCCATACGTAACCTGGCGCGCACGCTGAAGCAGAGCCTGCGTCCCGTCGATACGCTCGGACGCTTCGGCGGAGAGGAGTTCGCCATCCTCATGCCCGTTGAAGAGCCGGGCGAGGCCTTCCGCATTATGGACGGGATCAGACAGAAGTTCTCGCGCATCCAGCACAGCCACGGCGGACATACGTTTCAATGCACGTTCAGCTGCGGCATCGCTATGTATCCGGATTTTTCGGGCATGGCGGAGCTTGGCGAGACGGCCGATGAAGGCCTTTATATAGCGAAAGATAAAGGACGCAATAGCGTCATCCTGATACAAAAGCAAAACGGAAATCTTCTCGTCAGCACGGGAAGCGGCGGAAACTGATCCCATGATCGTCGATCTTTCTTCTCTCTCGCCCAATCAGGTCTATCATACGTTCACGCAAACGCTCATTCCGCGTCCGGTCGCCTGGGCGCTTTCGGATAACGGCGACGGCTCTCACAACCTCGCTCCGTTCTCGTACTTTACGGGCGTCTCAAGCGCTCCGCCGATTCTCATGATCTCGGTCGGCAAGAAACCCGACGGCAGTATTAAAGATACCTGGCGCAACGTCGATGAGCGCGGTCATTTCGTCGTTCATATCGCTCATCGCGAGCTTGCGAAGCCCGTTTCAGATTCGGCGGCCAGCCTGCCGCACGGTGAGTCGGAGCTCAAGCAGCTGCAGCTTGAGACCGTTCCTTTTGAAGAAGGCATCAGTCCTCTGCCCCGATTAAAAGACTGTCGGATTGCTTTCGTATGCGAGAAAGAACGCATCATTGAAATCGGTAGCGTTCCTCAGGGCCTGATCTTCGGGCTGGTGCGTTATATCTACATCGACGATTCCGTCGCCTCGCTTGAAGACGGTCGCCTCACCGTCGATGCGACGAAGGTCGATCCGCTTTCGCGACTGGGCGGAATTCAGTTCGGCCTTTTCGGAGACGTCATCTCCGTACCACGGCCGAAGTGAAGCGATTCCTGAAAGCGTTGCTGCGACAGATCGACGAAAGCGATCTGCTTGCCCTTGCCGCCGAGATGGCCTTCGGGCTTCTGCTTGCTCTCTTTCCCGGCATGCTTATCTCGGTCAGTCTGCTCGGCCTCGTACAGAACGCGTATAACGTGCAGTATATCACGGGATTGCTCTCGGCCTTTCTGCCGGCCGACATCTACGCCTCTCTCGGCCCTGCATTAAAAAGCCTGGCCTCGTCGGGACGAGAGCGCTCCATTCTGACGATCACGATGGTGACGGGATTTCTGTCTATTGCATCGGTCTTTTTAACGGTGATCAAGGCGCAGGAGAAGATCCATGCCGTGCCGCCCACTTCGTTCGTGAAGCGAGCCGGACGCTCTCTCGTCATCACAGTCGTCATCATGTCGACGCTTCTCGTCGTCGTAAACGCCATCTTCTACTATATAATGGCGCAGTACCATATCGTTAGCCGCTTTCAGCTATGGGCGCTTTCGCCTTATATTCTCAAGGCCCGCTTTGTGCTGGCCTTTGGAATTATGTTCTTCGCTACGATTCTGATCTATCGTTATTCAGCGCCTCTCAGTCGGTCTCGCTTCTATCGCGGATTTCGTCTGCACTGGAAAGGAGCTGTCTTTCTTGCGCTGAGCTGGATTCTTCTCTCGGTGAGCTTCGGCCTGATCGTGCGCTATCAGACGCCGTCGGGCAGCCTGCGCGACGCCTACAGCTACGTCGGGCGCATGTCGGCGATGATGCTCTATCTCTATGTAAGCTCCTTCCTCTTCCTGGTCGGAGCCGCCATAAATCAGATCGACGCCTCCCCCATCAGCGATGAAGGGCCTCAGCCGGAAGCCAGCCCAGATCCGGAGCATGAAGAGACTGAATATACAGACGATCCTCCGTCTCGGTAACGGCCGTCGTTTCGGGGTAGGCGCCCGTTGGGTCCTGCAGGCTTGCGACGATCGTGCCGTCTTCAAGAAAGGCGACCACATGGCCGTAAGGGACGGGCACCGGCCACATCGATCGCGGCAGACGCAGGGTTAGACGACGCAGGAACGGCTTCTCGGCCATGCCATCGACGGTCGGATTGCGCGGCTTCACAAGTCCGACCCAGATGCGGCCCTCTTTGCCGCGCATCAGGTTATCCGGATATCCAGGAAGGTTATCGATGAGAATGCCGGCCTGCGACGATTCGGCGGCGACGGTCGAGAGATTCAGATCGCGCACCGAGGCATCGATCCACCAGATGCGATAACGTCCCGTTTCGGCGACGAAAAGAGTACGGCCATCGGAACTGAGCGCTATCCCGTTTGCAAACGACATTCCCTTCGCCATGATCTCAGTCGTCTTCGAAGCCGGATCATAGACAAGCACGCGGCCCGTAGCCGACTGTTCGAGAATATCAAGCACGCTGGCCTCGAATGTGCCGCCCCATTGCTTTGCTCCGAATCGAGTCGAGGCATCGGTGAAATACATGCGACCGTCGGCGGCGACGATGACGGCGTCGGCCAGCAGGATAGGCGAGTCCCCAACATGATCGGTTAATACAGAAATAACGCCGTTCCGGTCGATGGAAAGCAGGCCTCGCTCGGCGTCGGCGGCGATGAGATTTCCCGCCCGGTCAAAATCAAAACCGAGAACGCGGCCGCCCGTTTCGGCAAAGCTCTGCACCTGCGTCCCATCGGGCTGCATGCGCAATATCCGACCCGATGCAACGGTCGTATAAAGCAGGCCATCGGGGCCAAGGACGATATGTTCGGGGCCCTCTTCTTTGATGCCATCGTGATCTAAAGAGATCCGGTTCAGGCCTTTCAGTCGTTCGTTCGGCGCGAAGGCTCCTGTATAGCCTGCATCGGAGGGCGGATGCCAGACGACGGGATCGACGGGCACAGGCCAGGTTAACAGATAAAGCAGGGCTGCAAGCAGCATCCCGGCAAGAGAAAGAAGTGTTGTTTTTCGCATGGGTTATCAGCGGATCACCAGCATGCAATACAGGCAAGCATTATCGGCGAAAAAATCCCCTGACCAACGCTATGGCGGCTTCGGGTCGCACGGTGAACATCGTGTGCCCGTTCTGCGCGAGCTTCACATGCTCGGTTTGAGCGGGCAGATAGGCGCGGTGATACTGCTCCTGATAATCGTAGCCGATAAACGAGCATTCGCTGCTCAGAAGCAGAAGCGGCCGATTGTACCGATTCAGGCCGTCGGTCAGATCGACGTTAAAGACCGACGGATCATCCATCATGGGCATCGTCGTCGCCTTCATCACCGCATAGCCCGAGCGCCTTGAGAAGTCGGCCGGCATGCGATCGCCCGGACATAGATAAGGAGGCCCCTCAGACCTGCCCGACATAGCCGTCAGTACATAGTCGGTACGTTCGTGGCCATCGACAGAAGCCACAAATATCATCTTCACAAATGCGGGGACGATGCCCAGCATCGCCGAGATCGACTGGCTCTCTTTCAGCTTCTTAACAAAGATCGGTGCGACCTCGGGCCTGAGTATGCCCGGCTCTGCGATTACGGCATGACTCACTTTCTCGGGATGACGGCCAAGATAGGCCGAAACGAGCATGCCGCCCCAGGAGTGGCCGATGAGACGTACCGGTCTGCCCTGTCCGAAATGATCGACAAGCCCGTCGAGATCGGCGATCTGTCTGTCCACAAAGTCGCGAAACAATGCCGGCACGCTCTCGCGGGCGGATAACCCCGTTCCTCTCTGATCATAGAGTACGACGCGATACTCATCTGAAAGAGCAGAGAGCGACTGCAAATATTTAGAATCCCCTCCCGGGCCGCCATGCACGACAATCACGACGTCGGGACGATCGCCGTACTGCTCGGTATAGAGCGGGTAACCGTCAACGATGGTGCGCGGCAGATCGGCATCAAACGCCGTCGTTTGCGGTATATGGATGCAGCCTTGAAAAAACATTGAAACCCCCAGCATTGATAGCCAGCCGAACTTTCGGCCGGTGATGATTGGCTTCGCCAGATAGTCTGTGTTCATGTTCAGTTCTCGTCTGGCTCAAAGGCCCTGCATATCTTCTCAGTTATTTCGGAATACCGACGCAACTCTTCTTTAGTCAGGATATGGCCTATATCACCGGCCAGGGCCTTGAAGGCCCCCTCCTGTACCGAGAGCAGACGATGCCCTTTTTCTGTAAGGGTGATGTGCTGGATGCGGGCATCATCGGCATCGATCTTCTTTCGAATCAATCCCTGATCTTCAAGCCTGCGCACGATCACCGTCGCCGTAGGAGGGGTGACGCTGAAATACTCTGCAAGCCGGCCGACCGTCGGCCGATCCATGCGCGAGATCGCCTGTACATACTGAAACTGCTGCACCGAAACCGACGAGAGCAGCTTCGCCCCCTGCTGATCTTTTTTGTGTTGTTGTAAACGCCGCCCGTAGCTTTCTGAAACGCGTCGCACAAGCTGCCAGAGCGGCATACTCTTCCCTGAAGTGGCCATATGCTCTATTTCATCCCCGGCGGGGATCTAACCTCCATTAGATTGAACTAACTAATTTTTGCAAGCATTTCTATGATCCGGCGGCGGGCCGCCAGGCGACCGGGCGTTCTGGCTGCCATTTCGGAACGGCTGACCGTTCTGCCGATCACCTGCCCCGGAAGCGAAATTTTGCGATCCTCATCTCAATGCTCGAACTTCACCCGGACTCGACTTTCATCGATTTTCTGTACTTCGATGGACTCCCCGTACTTGCGCCCCAGGGCATGGATGCCTCCGATCAGATAATCGATCATATTGCGCTGCGATGAATAATGGAGTACAAGCGTTCGCTCATCCTCCCATTCGTAGTGAAGTCTCGGAGGCGTAGCGCCTTCGATATTCTTTGTTACAGTCAGATGGATACGGTCCAGATCAAGTAAGAGCTCTCGCGCAGATTTGTGTCCGATATAATAAGCGCCATAGACTCTCGGAGTAAACACGTTCACCCAGGTTTCGCCGAACTTCAGGCCCATCTGTTCAGAGGACAGCCCGGTCTCTATTTCAGCGGCCTTCCGTAACTGCTGCCACAGGTCCTCGTCAACATCGCTGATCGGTAGCAGGATGCGATCTGCGCTCATGCCGCACCGAGCAGCAATCTTCTGCCAGACGTCATCGCCAAACTCGGCGCGAATCATCTCTCGCATGGCCACGGCAACGGCTGCTTTCATGATCATCCCTCCACGGCCAGACACAGACCGATTTATTATTTAGTAGTACTTAATCTGAATCTCAATATAAGTGCGGGGGATATTCTGGCTACTTACTTTTTCAGAGAAGCGGGGATCGAATTCCAACGGTCAGTTCATTTTTCCGGTAATGTCTTTTCCATTAATAGGGAGGGGCCAGAGCCCCTCCATCGATTGCGGTCCAGTGTTCGCTCGCGACCTCTCAGCCCTTCTTCAATGCGACCTTAAAGACAAGCTTCACTTCGTCTTTAATCGGATTTATCATGCTGCTATAGGTGATCCCGAAATCGCTGCGCTTGATCATCGTCTCGCCGCTGAGCTCGGCGCTGTTTCCCGAGACGGTTCGTTTCAGGTCGAGCGTAAGCGGCTTTGTGACTCCGACCATCGTCAGCTTGCCGGTGAGGACCAGTCGGTCACCTTTCAACTCAGCCTTCTCGATCGTGAAAACCGCTTCAGGGTGCTTCTCGACGTTAAAGAAATCCTCGTTTTTCAGATGAGCGTCGCGCTTAGCATTCGCCGTGTCGATCGAGGCCGTCTTGATAACGATCTTGCCCGTTCCCGTCCAGTTATCGCTGATCTTGCCGTCGAAGGCCCACTGCTTGAAAAGGCCGTCGGCGTCGTGCATGCGGCTGTAGGCGGTGAAGGCGATCGTGGATGCCTCGGGCTGCACCTTCCATTCGGCCGAAAGGGTGCCTGCTGAAAGCAGGAAGGCCGCTGCGATTAACATGAGATGCTGTATTCTGAGTTTCAATGTTGTGCTCCTGAATGCTTCATAGTGAAAGTCTTAGGAATCCTGTCATTCCTGCCCTGTATTCTACACCTTCCTCCGTTTGGTTGCATGAGCAAATGTTCAATGTACGTAAATTTTTGTGAATCCATCTACATCCCGGACAATTCTGCTTGACCACAAACAGGAAAATTCCTATCTGTTAACAGTAATTTTCTTAACTAAGAAGAATCTAAACAGGGGATTTTATGAAAAGAGCCTTCCTTCTACTATCACTACTTCTATTCAGCCAGTGCTCTCTATTGAACAAACCAGAAAACAACGACGGCGACACAGCCCTGGCGCTGCTGCTCGGCATATCGGCGGGCTGCGTGATCGGAGGCCAGGCATTCACTCCGTCTGCCGGCGTGACCTGCTCGGGCGGCACGGCCAGCGGCACCGGCACGCTAACGGCAGTCGGCAATAAGGATGAAGTCTTTATGCAAATTTCTCCGTCCATCGGCGCCGGCGGATATCTGCGCGTTTTCGCCTATGCCCCATCGGGCAATATCACCGACGCTTCCAGTGTAGGTGTGAATATCAGCGATGCCGGAACCATGACCGACTTCCAGAACTTCAATGATTCCATAAATCTGACAGGGTCAACCTTCTGTCTTGAATTCCATGGTGACCATAATCATACCCTGCACACCAATGCGGCCTGTTCAGCGGTCGCAGGGGCTGAAGCAGGATTCACAAGAACCGGCTCTCAGGAGGCCTGGGGATTTGAATTGAACAACGCAACCCTCAGCAATGCCATATTCTTCTCAGAAGGAAGGCTGACGGAATAATCATTGTGTGAAACGTGGCCGTAGCGGTGTCCTCTATGAAACGATGCTTACTCCTCTCTGTCCTGCTGCTCTCTGGCCTGCATTCGCTACAGGCCGAGGAAATCGACGATCTCTTCAACTCCGAACAGGCAAAGGATCAGGAGGCGATCGAGAACGAACGCGATACAAAGACTGAGAAGAAGCATCCGTCCGGTGAGCCCGCTCAGTTTCAGTTTAACGATAGCGCCGGACGTAATTATTCGCTCGACATGATGGCGGCCGTCGATACGGTCCTTGAATGGGATAAGAATACGCCGCATTCCACCGGCAATAAATACTACGTGCGTACGGGCGAGTTCGGATTCTACGCGGCCATCGATCATCTTGCCGAGGGCGTTCTTACCTTTGCCGCGCACGACGAGGGCGGCGAATTGATGGCCGAGGTACACGAGGCCTATCTACAGATGCCCGGCACGCTGATTCCGCGAACGACGATCCGGCTCGGAAAGATGTTCCCTCAAGCAGGACGTTTGAACGGCATCCATCAGCATGACTGGAGCTTTGTGACGCCGCCCGTCGTTCACGAGAAGCTGCTTGATTACGAGGGCATCCTCGATACGGGTGCGGAGTTTTCCTTTCTCATGCCGTGGCCGTTCTGGCAGGAGTTGACGATCGGCGCCTTTAACGGCCGCACGTTCGGGCACGCACATGACGACGGCGAACAGAAGAATAACCCGCTCTTTAACGGACGACTGAAACAGTTCTTTCCGTTAGGCGACAGATGGGGAACTCAGTTCGGATTCAGCTATCTGCGCTGGCATCCTGAAACCGTATCGACGAAGGTATCACATCAATATGGCTTCGATTTTCTACTCAAATACAAGAGAGGCAAACTTGCTTCTTTTCAATGGCAGACAGAGGCCTGGTATCGCGAAACGCGCATGAAGAACGAGCGCAAGCTTGATCCGCCGGCCGATCCCGTCGAGACGCATGCAGGCACCTATACGTTCCTTGAGTGGCAGCCTCTTGAACAGTGGGCCTTCGGAGCTCGCTACGACTACTATACGATTCCGACGCTGCGCGAGTCCAATCAATACACCGGGCTCGATCAGGCGAAGAAAAACGGCCTTGAAGAGGTTTCGATGATCGTAACCTTCCGCCCGTCTGAGTTCTCCTTTTTTCGTGGACAGGCGTCGACCCGGGTGGATTTTGAAACGGGCCTTCGCACGTGGCAGTACTATCTACAAGCGACTTTTATTCTGGGCAAGCATCCGGCGCACGTCTATTAATCTGAGGACAGCAATGAAACACTTCAAACTTCGCATTCTGTTCGCCGCTCTGGCATTCGTATCTCTCACTTTGCAATCGGGCGTTTCGGCTGAGGAGCGCAAGCTTCGCGTCGTGACGACGACATCCGATCTTGCCTACCTTGCGCGAGAGGTCGGGAAGGATCGCGTGCAGGTGGAGTATCTGCTTCCGCCGACGGCTGATCCACATTTTTCTGACGCCCGCCCCGACTTCATCGTTAAGCTGAGCCGGGCCGACGTTCTCGCTATCGTCGGCATGGACCTCGAGGTGGGCTGGCTGCCTCCGATCGTGCAGCAGTCGCGAAACCCGAAAATCTTCGTCGGAGCGAACGGTTACTGTGACGCCTCGGTGGGCGTCCATGTTCTTGAAAAGCCGAAGGGCAAGGTGGATCGCTCGATGGGCGACATCCACGTATTCGGCAATCCGCATTACTGGATGGATCCGCTGAATGCCGCCATCATGGCGCGCAATCTGCGCGACGCCATGATCCGCGTCGACCCCGATCACCGGCAGGCCTATGAGAAGAATTACAACGCACTGTTCGAGCGACTGCGCGCCTTCACAAAAGAACAAATCGCCCGCTTTGCACCGGCGAAAGGTATGAAGGTCGCCGTCTATCATAAAGAATTCAGCTATCTGGCCCATCGATTCGGATTCGAGCCGGCCGTTTCAATAGAAGAGAAGCCGGGTGTTCCGCCTTCTGCGGCTTATCTAAAGAAGGTCGTCGAAGATATGAAGCGCGATAAGATCAAAGTGATCCTGATCGCTCCTTATAACAACCCGCGTTATGCGAACTCCGTCGCAGAGAAGACCGGAGCAAAGGTTCTCGTCCTTCCCACATCGGTCGGGACGATTGCTGGCGTTGATAGCCATGAAGCAAGCATAAGCCGCATGCTGGACCTTCTTCTTCAAAATCGATGAGGGCGCCGTGAGCGAAGAGTTATCCAGACTTGCCTTCTCTTCAGCTCGCATCGGAATCGGTGATCTGCTTCTGATCGACGATCTGAATATCACGCTTGATAGAGGAGACCGGCTGCTGCTTCTCGGCCCGAACGGAAGCGGTAAATCGACGCTGCTGTCGGTCATCCTCGGGAATCGGCAGATTCAAGCCGGGAACTTTACATCGACCTTTTCGAGAATCGGCTATGTTCCTCAGTGGAAAAAGGTGGAGTTTCAGTATCCGTTAACCGTCGAGCGATTGCTCTCGCTGGCCTTTCCGTTGCCGGCCTTTTCGGGCTCCGAAAAAAAGCGACGCAGCGAGAGAATCGAACGCATGCTCTCTATGGTGCAGATGGATGATCGACGCCACAGGCTTCTTCGCGAATGCTCGGGCGGCGAATTGCAGCGGGCCTTCCTTGCGCGGGCCTTTTTACTGAATCCCGACCTGCTGATACTTGATGAACCGATCAGCGCCGTCGACCAGGAAGGGCGGAATCAGATTCTCGATCTTCTGCGCATCTACTGCGAAGAACGCAATCCGGCGGTGATCCTGACCATACATGACAGCGAGCCAGACTGGCAGGAATTCTTCACGCGCAGGGCTCATATCTCGGGACGCAGGCTTGTAGAAGAGAAGGAATCATGAACGCAGAAAACGAAATCCTCTCGGCGCTCTTCTTTTACAAGGCCCAGATCCTGACCGGCGCTCTCATCGGCGTGCTCACTGCACTTCTGGGAGTCTTCGTGATTCTGCGCCGCATGATCTTCTCGGGCATCGCCCTTTCACAGGCAGCATCGGCTGCCGTCGTGCTTACCCTGCTCGTTCAGCTTCACAGCGAACCGGTGGTCTTTGCCGTCACGCTCGCCCTGTTCAGCCCTTTCTATTTTCTGCAACAGAAAGCGGAGCGCAATCCCGATGCCGTTCTGGCCGGCGCCCTCGTCTTTTTCGCCGCTCTGGGTCAGGTGCTCCTTGCTTTCGGCGCCGGAGCGCAGAATCATCTGATCACGGCCTTTTTCGGGAATATTCTGACGATGCCCGAAGACGAATGGAAACATCTGTGGATGCCGTTAACCGTCGGCTCGATCGCCTTCGCCTATCTCTATCGTCCTCTGCTGGCCGTCTCGTTTGACCGGGTGTATGCGAAGAATTCAGGGCTTCGCCCGGCTCTGATCGAGCTGCCGTTCTTTCTACTGTTAACGGCCTGTCTGACGACAGCCATCTATCTCATGGGATCTTTTTACAGCATCGCACATCTTGTCATTCCCGGATTGATCGGGCTTGCCTTCGCCCGAAGTATGGGGCGGGCCTTTGCGATTGCCGCCGTCGTTTCCCTTGTCGGAACCTTTCTCGGCTTCCTGATCAGTTTGATCCCGATTGAGGTGGCCGGTACGACGATCAACCTGCCCACCTCAAGCACCGTCGTTATGGTTCTTGCGGCGTTTCTTCCGCTCCTGCTCGCATCAGAGTGAGAGAATTCAAAACGACGCATATAGAGCTGAGAGACATGAAAATCGCGCCAAGCAGCGGCGTGATATAACCGAAAAACGCCAGAGGCAGAAGCAATACGTTATAGCCGAACGATATCGATAGGTTCTGCACGATCTTCATTCGTGTTCGACGCGAAAGCCTGGTCATGAACGTCAGAAGTCGCAGATCGGGTTTCAACAGAAGAATGTCAGCCGAATAAAGCGCAAGTCGTGATGCCTCGGCAAAGGTAATGCCCACGTGAGCGGCCGAAAGGGCCACAGTATCGTTCACTCCGTCGCCGAGCATGACGGTTACGCCAGCCTTGCGTAGCTCCGCGATACGGTCGCGCTTCTGCTCGGGCGTCATCGACGCCTGGAACGATCGCAGACCGGTTCCCTGCGTCACAAGGGCCGCCGTCTGCTCTCCGTCGCCGGTTAACAGCTCCGTATCACCCGCGTTATTCAGCTCAGCGACGACGGAGGCGGCCTCCGGTCGAATGGTATCCTGTAATTGAAAGACGCAGAGCAGCTCCTTCTGGCCGTTCAGCGTTCGGCCGAAGCCCACCGGCGTCGCAATGCCGTCGAGCGAAACCGCCCCGATACCGTATCCAAGCTCTTCCAGATAGAGAAGCGAGCCGAGATGATAGGCGGCCTTAGCGAAAGAATCCGCACCCTCACCTGCAATGTTAACCGGAACGAGTGCCTGCACGCCGCGGCCCGTAAGATACGTCGTCTCGATGTCTTCACGGCGCAGCCTCTGGTGTTTCGGCGCCGACTCGATAAAGGCCGTCGCAAGCGGATGCTCGATGCCCGTAGAAGCCTGGATCTGCGCTGCAAGCAGTAAATACTCCGGCGCCTTCTCGGCAGAGCAGCCGTCGATACGCGAAACATGCATCTTACCGGTCGTAATCGTTCCCGTCTTATCGAAGGCGAAGTGCTTTGCCTTTGCGAGAATCTCAAGGTGTTCGGCCTTATGAATCAGACATCCGCGCGAAAACGAGCGTTGCATCGCCACAAGGATGGCCGTCGGAATGGATAACGAAAGCGCGCACGGACAGGCGACGATCAAAAGTGAAAGCGTGTGCAGAATCGCTCCAGGCAGATCATTGCGTATCTCAAACCAGTAAAAGAAAGTCGCCACTCCGGCAAGAAGAACGAAGCCGATGAAGACGGCGGCCGCTCTGCTGGCGATGCGCTCGGATCGCGGCCGGTCGCGAAGGCTTTCCTCGGCCATACTCATAATTCTTGTAAGCGTACTCGTCGCGTGTGTGCTCGTCGCCTCAAGCACGATCGCCTTTTCGCCCGCCGCCCGCGACCCGGCCGTAAGAATCTCGCCCGCCTTGCGCTGTCTCGGACGAAACTCGCCCGTTAATGCCGATTCGTCGGTTTCGGCCGATTCGCTGAGAAGACGTCCGTCGACGGGCAGCGCCTCGCCGTTACGCACAACAAAACGATCCCCTATTCTTACATCCTCAAGCGGAGCGATTCTCACCTGCGATTCTTCGTCGAGGTCGTCGATATCGACGCCGGCGTTCAGAAGGCGTGCGAAATCTGGAATATGACTGATGAGGTTATGCGTATAATACCACGTCTTCAAGCGGATGCGGCTTTCAAGAAAACGTCCGATTAAAATGGCGAAGACGACGAAGCAGACGGCGTCAAAGAAAACCTCCCCCTTCCCGGTTAACGTCACATAAACGCTGTAAAAATAGGCAAGCGAAAGCCCCGATGCCGTCAGTATATCCATGCCGAGCACGCGGTTGCGAATCGACGCCCAGGCGGCCTTGAAGAACTCAGAGGCCGAATAAAGATAAACGGGAGTGGCCATCAGCCAGGCAACGAAATGAAAGAACTGTTTCGTCAGCTCGTCCATGAAGCTGAACATGCCTGCATACAGCGAAAAGCTGATCAGCATGATGTTGCCGGTGAAGAATCCGGCGACGGCCATTTTTTTAAGAAGGCTGACCGAGGCCTTTTTCAGCTCGACGTTCTCCTTCTCCTGAACGGGTAGAAGTCGGTATCCGACCTTTGAAACGGCCCGCGCAAGTCGCGCCAGATCCGTCTTCTCGGGATTCCACTTCAGATGAACGCGACTGGTTACCAGCTGAACTTCGGCCGAGATCACTCCGTCGATATTCCGTAATATCTTCTCGTTCAGCCATACGCAGGAGGCGCAGTGGATTCCGCGAATCAGGAAGGTTCCTTCAAGAAAGCTCTGCTCTCCGTCCTGGCCTTTCGATGCGATGCGATCTTCGAGCGCTCGATAAAGGGCCTCTTCGGGCATCTGCTTCTCGTCGGGCCGTGAGGCAAAGTCCGTACGCGATTGATAATAGCTGCCGAGGCCTTCCTGTTGAATCAAGAGATAGGCGTTCTTGCAACCATTACAGCAGAAATGCAGCTCTTCAGCGGCGCTCTGCAAGCGAAAGGAATCGGTTTCAACGGGCAGGCCGCAGTGATAGCAGCCGTCTATCTTCCGGGACGAGTTGCCCGCAGTCTCACGAATCGGAGAGGTCATGACTGTCAGATCCTTGCATGAATGCGCCCGGCAAAGTGAAAAAGCATAATATCATCGAATCACGAGCCTTACGTATGCGGTCATAGCGGCGATAAACGCAGCTGAAAGAAGAACGAGCAACAGCGCAAAGCGCACCCGCGTCCATCGCCTCTGCCATAGCTGCCGCCTCTCTGCCTGACGACGCTCTCGTTCGAGTCGGCCGCCTCTAACGACTCGCAACGCAGGAATGCCTGACTTCTGTGAACTGCTGACGCTCATACCGTTCACAGACAAAAAAGGCAGAGCGTTAAGCTCTGCCTTCCTTTTTGGCGGATTTCTTTTTTATCGAAGTATCGACATCGTCTTCCTCATCAAGAACCATACGATGCCCTGGCATCTCGGGATCGTTATAATCTCCGTTCTTAACGCTCCAGAAAAAGAAGGCCAGGAATCCCAGAGCGATGATCACGGCAATGGGAAGCATGATGAGAAGGCCTGGCATATTACTGCACCGTCAGCTTTTTCGAGATATGGATGGCCGAATCGGCGTCGGGGCGAACCTCTACCGAAATCTCAACCACGCCTTTCAGCGAAACGTCGACCTTCTTGCTCATCTGCATCGTGTTGCCCGATCGCACAAAATCCGATGCCGGGAATTGAAGTTGCTTACGCCCCTCAACCGACGCCGGATGCGAAATCGTTACCAGCACGGCGTCCCGATCTGCCGGACCGAACTCGCCCGCCGGCTTCGACGGATCTTTCTCAAGCACGATAGTCAGCGTATTCTCGCCCGCTTGAATCGATTCTGCATCGAAAAGATTGATCTTCGCCGTCCAGCCGCGCGCTCTCGCTCGATCGAACTCGTCGTTGCGCTTCTGATAATCCAGTCCCTTCTCATGATAGGCCGGATCGGTCGGCGGCTCATAGCTTTTCACCGCCGTCCGCACCGTGTAGAAGATGGCGACAAAAAAGACGGCGAAGAAAAGACCGATGACGATAAAGGCTCGTCTTAATGATGAACTCACATATTCCTCCAGATAATCCTGCGGCTCAGTACGGAAAGGTAAAGGTGCTTTTGATAACCTTCTTTACCTTCGGATCGGCCTGATCGGTCACCGTGAAGATGATCGGCATGGCGTTCGCCACAGGACGTCCGAGCGATTCCGGATACTGAACAATATACCTGATACGTTCATAGCCGCCAGCAGAAATATGCAGGGAATCGTCAGTGCGGATAATCGTATAAGGCGATCCTTCTTCGGGATCGATTCTCACGTCGATATCGTGATGAGACAGGTTACCCACATGAATCTCGTATCCATTCTGCCATCCCGTACCCGGAACATGAATGCTCGTAATCGCCTTATCGCGCACAGCATTAGCATAGATCGGCACACGCTTCACAAGAAGAAAGGTGAATACACCGACGAGAATCGTCAGAATGACGCCATATACCATCGTTCTTCCGCGCAGATAGTGAATCTTAGCTTCAGGATTCGTCACCTGCTCGATCGTTCTGTAGTCGATAAGAGTCTCTTTCTTGAGCTTGCCCATCACCGTAGTGCAGGCGTCGACACAGAGCCCGCAGGAAAGACAGCCGATCTGCAGGCCTTCCCGAATATCGATACCCGTCGGGCAAACAAGGTTACACAGATCGCAATCGATACAGTCGCCTTTATGCTGGCCGACCTTCTGCGTTTTTTTCTCGCGTCTCGGTTCGCCGCGATTCACGTTATAGCTGACGATGGGCGAATGTCCATCCAGCATAGCCGTCTGGAATCTACCATACGGGCAGATCAGGCGGCACATATTCTCGCGAAAGTATGCCATATTGCCCCAGGCGACTCCGACCGACATGATCATAAAGATGACCCAGGGAGCTGGAACGAGCGTGCCTTCGGTCAGGAAGTTCCCCTGAACGATATCGCGAATAATCTCTTCGTAAGGCTTGAAGTAACCCAGAAAGACGAGAGAAAAGGCGATCGACATAACCGCCCATACAAAGTACACCCAGGCCCATACGGCTTTTGATGCACCGGCCTTTCCGTGTCTGTTGCCTGTTAAGACTCTTGCCACTTTATCGTAGATCTCGGTGAAAAGCGTCTGCGGACAGGCATAGCCGCACCAGATACGACCGAAAAGAGCCGTTACGGCAAAAAGCAGGAATCCGCCTAACAACAGAAGAACGTGCAGGAAGTATAACTCTTGAGGCCAGATTGTAAGGCCGAAGATGAAGAACTTGCGAGCAGGAATATCGAGAAGAATAAGAGGAATGCCACCGATTCGAATGAAGGGCGTGATCAGGAAGATGGCGAAGAGAATAACGTTTATCTTGTTTTTAATGGCCCGGTATTTTCCGGTTACCGGCCTCGAAATAACCATGGAAGGCCTCCTTTTGCGAAATAACAGGTGAGAATCGCTCTTAGCGGATGCGATCTCTGGCAAAACACCGCCGGCTCCGCAATAGAACCGGCAGCTTCAGCACCAGTTTAATGATCGCCATATAGCGATACATCACTTTCGGTTCAGCCTGCTTGTTTGCAGACAGAACCGGGTTTCATTCTCAGTTCGCCTTCAGTGAGGTGTTCTTGCTGGCGATGAACGCCAGAATTTCAAGAACTCCTTTCGCCCCAACGCTCTGTTTGTGCGCGGGCATCGGGCCTTTCGGCGGGTTCAGCATGAGCTTATCGGCTTCGACACCATTCATGACCACGTCATAAATGGCCTGATCCGTATCGCCGTGCAGCCATGTCGTATCGACAAGACTCGGTCCGACAAGACCGGTCAGGTCGTTCTTATGGCACATCGCACAGCGCGCCTGAAAGCTTTTCTCGCCAGAAGCGATCGCCGCAGCGTCGCCACGGAATGGATTGGATCCATCGGCGTTCAGGCCGGCGCTCTGCTGAGGATGTTTCTGCTCGTGCAGAGCAACCTCTTCGGCGTATTGCTTTTCCTGGCTCCAATCAAGCATACCATGCATGATGATGGCAAAGCCGATGGAAAAGATGACTGCGCCAATGCCCAGCCAGCTCCACCATGCAGGCAGCCAGCCCCGATCGTCATCGGGAATTCCCTCGTCGAGGTATTCGTTCAGATCCTTATCAGACATAAGTTCCTCCGTTATTTCGATTCTTCCTTCTGCCGGAATTTCTCGGACAGACCGGGATCGACGTCGTCGTCAAGCATGCTGAACCTGGCCTCTTCCATATCCTTCTTTTTTGAAGGGCGGTAAACATACCATCCGATGAAAAGCAGCACCATACCCAGAAGAGGAAGGCGAAGCCCTTTGTAGATTCCTATCAATTCTTGATCCATAACAATCGTCTCTCCCTGACTGAAGATCCGGAGCGGCGTTAACCACTCCGGACACAGGAGTCATGCAGAAGGTTATTTTTTCTGGTCGCGTCCCAGCTTCAGCAGATACGCCACCAGAGCGTCGCCCTTGGTCATGCCCTTCACGCGTGACGGGGCGCTCTCGATCTCTTCGTCGGAGTAAGGAACGCCGCTCATCTTCAGGGCCTTCATGTTGGCCTGAATCTGATCTGCATCGACCATCTCTTCGAAAAGGTGAGCGTAGGACGGCATGATCGAACCCGGGCTCATCAGCTGAGGATTCTTCAGGTGATCGGCCTGCCATGTGGCGTTGTTGTTCAACGAGGCCTCATGCCAGAGGTCCGGGCCCGTACGCTTCGATCCCCAGAGGAACGGATGCTCATAAACGTATTCGCCCGCTTTCGAGTAGGGTTCCGGTCCGTATTCACGGTTGCGGTCCCAGCGGTCCGTTTCCCATTTGAAAGGACGGATCATCTGCGTATGGCAGTAGAAGCATCCTTCCTGCTGATAGGCGTCACGGCCGGCAAGCTCGACGGCGCTGTACGGCGTCACGTCTTTCGGAGTGTTCACCTCTCCCATAAGGAAGAAAGGAGGCAGCTCCACAAGACCGCCGATCAGAATGGCGATCGTCGTCCATACGGTGAATTGAAGACCTTTGTCTTCGAGTTTGTGCGAGAGTTTCTCGTACCAGGTCAGGTTTTCGTTAGAATGTGCCATAGATCGCTCTTCCTCCTGAATCAAGCGGCTTCTGCGCCTTCACGCAGATCCACGGGTACGAAGCCTTCGCCGGCGTTCCTGATCGTCATGATGAGGTTATACACCATCACGAAGAAACCGGTAAGGAAGGACAGACCGCCGATGGCGCGGATCAGTCGATACGGAGCAAGCTGCTGCACGATTTCGATCCAGTCGGGATACATCAGACCGCCTGTAGCCGGATCGATGGCTCTCCACATAAGACCTTCGGCAACGCCCGATACCCACATCGAAACGACATACAGAAGAATGCCGATCGTAGCCGTCCAGAAATGCACCTCGGCCAGCTTCTCGCTGTACAGTTTGGCGTTCCACAGACGCGGAACCAGATAGTACAGAGCGGCGAAGCAGATACCGCCAACCCAGCCAAGAGCACCGCCGTGAACGTGTCCGATCGTCCAGTCGGTGTTATGCGAGATGACGTTGACCGAACGGATGGACATCATCGGTCCTTCGAACGTCGACATACCGTAGAAGGTGATGCCTACGAGGATGAACTTCAGAGTGGCGTCCGTGCGGAGCTTTTCTTTCGATTGAGTCAGCGTGAGGAAGCCGTTCAGCATACCGCCCCAGGAGGGAGCGATCAGCATGATCGAGAACAGCATACCGAGCGACTGGGCCCAGTTCGGAATCGGAGAATAGAGCAGGTGGTGAGGACCGGCCCAGATGTAGATGAAAATCAACGACCAGAAGTGAATGATCGAGATTCGGTGGCTGAAAATCGGCAGCTTCGTATGCTTCGGCAGATAGTAGTACATCATACCGAGAATCGGAGTTGTGAGGAAGAAAGCCACGGCGTTATGCCCATACCACCACTGAATGCTCGCATCCGTCGCTCCGGAATAAACGGAGTAGGACTTGAACAGACCGGAAGGAATGGAGATGTTGTTAACGACGTACAGCACTGTGATGGTGACAATGGTTGCAATGAAGAACCAGATCGCCACATACATGTGCTTCTCCTGACGGTTCTTGATCGTCATGAAGAAGTTCGTTGCCATCGTAAGCCACCATACGGCGACGAGAAGGTCGAGAGGCCACTCAAGTTCGGCGTATTCCTTGGACTGTGTGAAACCAGCGAGAAGCGTGAGAACCGCTCCAACGATGGTTACGATGAACATCCAGAAATGCGCACGGGAAAGGGCCTTGGACCACATCGGCGTCTTGAGCAGACGTGGAAACGAATAGTACATCGATGCGAAGATCATACTGCCGGTAAAACCGAAGATGATTCCGTTCGTATGAACCGGTCGCAGACGTCCGAACGTGAGCCAGGGACCCAGGTTGAGCTCGGGGTAGACCATCTGGAAGGCAATGATAACGCCAATCAGAAGAGAGGCGCCTGCCCAGACCAGAGCGGAGATTACCCACCAGCGTACAATCTGGTTATCGTAATCGATCCTGTTTTGCATGATTTGCTCCTGTCAGTTTTTACGGAGCTCCGAAAACAAAAGGGACCGCCGGGGCGATGCCTCAGTTTACAGGAATCGGAATCTCCGTTTGGGCCCTCCAGGACTCGAACCTGGGACCAAGAGATTATGAGTCTCCTGCTCTAACCGACTGAGCTAAGGGCCCCCGAACAGGGCAGCGACGCTGCTTCAAGCCAGTTTTCGTCGCCGAGGGGCAGAAGGCAATTCATTTCAGCCTCTGCCATCCTGTTCTTCCATAAACAATACACGTCAGCGACACTAAATCGCTTCATCGCAATATGACGATCTTTCCCGCTTTTACCGTCATCTTTCAATCAACTTATGCCGAAAAACGGCCGGTCAATCACTATTTACAAAAACCGATATCAAAGCACGGATTTGCAAACACTGAGCCTACACCACGGAGCAAACGGCCTTTTCGCTGACAAATACTTTGATAAATTTACTAAAACAGAGATGATAACAAGAACGCTTCTCAAAACACTCCGAACATAGAATGGTTCTAAGTCCGCCAGTGCTGAACCTTTTTACAGGGTGCAACGCTCCTCCTGCCCGCAGAAAGCATGCTTGACGGTCTCTGTGGGGCCGGCATCGTACGAACCTGAACGGACTTTGATCGTCTGTAAGAAGGAATCCACCTGGAGGAACCTATGTTGCAAAGGATTATGATTGCCGGAATGGCGGCGCTGCTCGCCACGTGTGCATCCGTCGACAGCGTGAACGGCGGCGAACAGCTTGAAGGATGGAAGCGCGAAGGAGAGATCGACGTCTATTACGTAAAAACACCTGCACGGGCAAGCGAACTCGCCATCAACAAAGGCGATCCGGCCATGATGAAAACAACATGTATGGAATCCTCGAAGCTGCAAGCCCTGGACAACATCATCCGCAAGATGGTCGGCGAATCGTTAGAAGCGCAGTCGGGCATGCTCGACGGACAGACGACCAACTACGCCATCACCTCGCTGCGAAACGGACAGATCAAAGGCGTTCAGCAGAAGGAATGCGCTCCGACCGGAGAAGGCGGATCATGGCAGAACTGCGAATGCGTGCATTATGTCTCGGGCCCGAATCTCAAAAAACAGATTCAGATCGAGGTAACGAAGGCAGCGGAGCGTTAACAGAGCGACCAAGCATCCGATCCCGCATTCATGACGAGCAAGAATGCTCAGTCCTGATGCATTGAAGGCCTGCCTTTCTTCGGGGCAGGCCTTTTCGTATCTACAGTTGATGACGGACAGACATCTGAAAGCACACATTCGGTGCAGCGGGGTCGTCGGGCCACACAGGCGGAACGACCGAGGAAGATCAGATAAAGAGAAAGATCCATCCAGTATTTCGGCGGAACCTTCTGCATCAGATCCTTCTCCATGCGTACCGCATCCTTCGCATGACTGAGGCCAAGCAACCGGCTCAGGCGAAGCACATGCGTATCGACGACAAAGCCGCTTGAGATTCCGTATAGCTCTTGCAGAACGACGTTGGCCGTTTTACGCCCCACTCCGGGCATCTTTACAAGCTCTTCGATCGTCTGCGGTACTTTACCGCCATGCTCGTTCACGAGAGCCCTGCAGAAGCCCTGTATATTGCGAGCTTTGTTACGGTAAAAGCCCGTTGAATGGATGAGCCTCTCGACCTCGGCGACAGGCGCCTCTGCAAGCGAGCGGGGATCAGGAAAGGCCTTGAAAAGTTCGGGCGTGACGCGATTCACCATCTCATCCGTGCATTGAGCAGAGAGGATGACGGCAACGCAGAGCTGGTAGGGTTTTTGATAGTGAAGGGGGCAGGAAACGGGGCCGAACTTGCGCTTCAGGCGCCCGTATATCTCGTCTATATAAAGAGCTTCTTTCTTGCTCACTTCGGAGCTTTGAGAACAGAGAGATCCTGGCCGTATTTTTTGATCAGAGACTTTGCGCCCTTCTTGTTCAGCGTTTTCAGCATACGAGCCGAAACACGCAGACGGACGGTGCGATTCTCGTCAGCGAGAAATACCTTCTTCTCGACAAGGTTCACCTTGAATTTGCGCTTCGTTTTGCGGTGCGAATGGGAGATCGTATTGCCGCTCGACGTCTTTTTTCCGGAAATATCACACTGACGGGCCATAAAGGCCACGTACAGGGAACACTGTACCCGGTCAATCCGCTTTCCTCACTTCCGGGCGAGAGGGCCGGACGTACCCGGTTTTCTTCGCGAAACTCAGAAATATGCCGGGTACGAATTGACAGTCAGAATGGGCATGTACTATAGCCCTCTGCATGCTGTATCTTTCTGATATATGCGGCGAACTGCCCGATGAAGAACGAAGACGCCTCGAACGTCGACTGGGCATCCTCCTTCGTCATCCGGAACGCAAGGCCGAGACATGTCGCTCTCTAATAGAGAAGATTCGAACCGATTTCAGGCCCGAGGCCTGCGAATGGCTTGGAATCAGTATTGAGAAGGGCGACCCCGTTCCGCGCACCGAACTCAGCTCCGCGGAACGAGAGGTTCTCGAACGCTCGCCGATGATCCAGCTCGAAGGCCAGTTCTACATGCCGGCCGAATTCCTCGAAGCCTGGAAGACCGATACCTCGCCGACATCGCAGCCTTTTCTGTTTCAGACGCTGCACCGGCTCAGCCTGGCCGAGAAGCGTGCCTTTCTCGTCTGGCTGAAAAGGCATACGGATCGTGAGGCCCTGGCGCACCTGCCCTTCCAGTCGGTGGGCATGCGGCTGTACCTGCTCATCCGACAGCTGCGAAGGGACTGGATCGAGCCCCCCGATTCCGCATCGCCCGAGGGCGACGGCCCCTGGAAGCTCGAAGACATCTTCGGCGAGTTATGGCAGAAGCCTCCTCTCTACTGGTATGACCGCGAGGTGCTTCCTTTTTATCAGTGTCTTCAAGACCTTGAAAAAGAGCTGATGCGCAAGCATAAGAAAACGCCGGCCTCGTTGCCGCTCATTCAGCATGTGTATCACGGCCTGCGAACGGGTAGCTACTGCCTTGTCGAAGAAGAGCAGGGCTACGGCCAGAAGCTATTGCCCGTGCTCTACCGAACCCGCGATTTTGCCGTGAATCCGACGGCTGCGATTATCGGACGGGCTCCACTTCAGGAAGATCGTCTGTTCTGAATCAGAGCAATGACGATCAGCGCCCAGCCAATCAAAAACGAAACTCCTCCGACCGGCGTGATCATGGCGGCCAGCCTCACTCCGGCAAGTGTGTATATATAGAGCGTTCCCGAAAAAAACAAAGTACCGATGATAAGGAAGATGGCTGCGGTATTCAGCCGTTTGAGTAAGGTCGGAGTTCCGACCTGATAGCTCAGAACTCGGATTCCGAGGCCCAGAGCAAAGAGTGCCAGGCCATGATACATCTGGTACTCGACGCCCGTCCGATATACTGTCAGCGCGGCCTCCGACAGTACCTTTTTCAGGCCATGTGCTCCAAAGGCTCCCAGTGCAACGGCAGTTCCCGCGAAAAAGGCGCCGATCGCAGCGAGCTGCTGGCCTTTTCGCTCATAACGTTCCTTATCATTTTGAACATCCTGTTCTCTTGAATCGCTCATTACATCCTCCGACCTTGATCTTGCGCACAAATCGACGGAATGGTCCCGCTGAACCATTTCCGTGCCATTTTATCCGTTTTTTGAGACTCATTCTCACGGGCAAGGAATCGCGCACCTCGATTATCCGAGAGCGTGCGCCCTACCGCTGCGCCTGCAACATCAGTAACGTGCAGAATAAAGCGCTTCAAGCATTGCCGGAGCTCCATCGGTAAAGAGCGCCGGCCCGGGTTGTAGAATGATCTCGGATTCGATCTCATGCACCCGGCCAGATTGCACAGCCGGCAAAGTGCTCAGATGATCTTGAATCCATTGCCTGTTCATCGGCTTCCCGCACCAGGAACCGATGAGCACATCGGCCTCGGTCGCCCGCGCCTGTTCGAGCGTGACGATACGGTCTTTTGCCAGCGTCTTTTCCTTCAATGCCGCAAAGACGTCCCGGGCGCCAAGCAGCTCGATCAGCTCCGACACCCATCGAATGCCGGTAATGAAGGGATCCTCCCATTCCATGAAAAGGGCCGTCGGAGTTCCGACCTGATCTGCAAGTTGCCTGCCCTGCACGGCAAAGCGATCCAGATTCCGCCTCCACTCGCCGATCAGCCGCCCGGTCTTTTCTGCCGCACCGACAAGACAGCCGAGCATCTGCATCGTTTCGAGGATCTCTTCAAGGCTGCGCTGGTTCGTGATGAGCACAGGCAGGCCGGCCGAGATCAGATCACGGGCAAGGTTCGCCTGAATATCGCTGAAACCGATGATGAGATCGGGCCTGAGAGCGGCAATTTTTTCAACGTTGCCGGCGATAAACGAAGAAACCTTTGGCTTCTCTTTTGCCGCTCGTTCGGGCCGTTTCGCATAGACGGAAATTCCTACAATACGATCTGCTTCGCCGAGCAAATACAGAAGCTCGGTCGGTTCTTCGGTTAGGCAGACGATTCGGCGAGGTCCCACGGGCGAAAAAAAACCCGGCCATTCGACCGGGCAAGGGGAAAACGGGAGCCTGGCTCCCGGTAGATACGGGTTGATGGTTCAGCTGTGATACTTCTGCTTGTCTTCGACAAGCGTCGCCACGACGGACGGATCGGCCAGCGTCGAGATGTCGCCCAGGTTCGAGAACTCGCCCTCGGCGATCTTGCGCAGAATACGACGCATGATCTTGCCCGATCGCGTTTTCGGAAGGCCCGGCGCCCAGTGGATGACGTCCGGACGAGCGATCTTACCGATCTTCTCGGCCACAAGCTCGAGAAGCTCCTTCTTCAGCTCGTCGTTCGTATGAACGCCGTTTTTCACGGTCACATAGGCGTAGATTCCCTGACCCTTGATGTCATGCGGATAACCCACAACGGCCGCTTCGGCGACGGACTGATGCTCTACAAGAGCCGATTCGACCTCGGCCGAGCCGAGACGGTGGCCCGACACGTTAAGAACGTCGTCCACACGACCGGTGATCCAGTAGTATCCGTCTTCATCGCGGTTTGCACCGTCACCGGTGAAATAATAACCCTTGAACTGCACGAAATAGGTGTTGAAGAAACGCTCCGGATCTCCATAGACTCCGCGCATCATCGACGGCCACGGCTGCTTGATGCAGAGGTTACCCGACGTCGCTCCTTCGAGCTCTTTTCCGTCGTTATCGACGATGACCGGTTCAATGCCGAAGAATGGCTTCGTCGCCGAACCAGGCTTCGCGTCGATCGCTCCCGGAAGCGGAGAGATCATGATAGAGCCCGTTTCGGTCTGCCACCATGTATCGACTACGGGACAACGGCCTTTACCTACATTATGGTAATACCATTCCCATGCCTCCGGGTTGATAGGTTCGCCCACCGATCCAAGCAGTCGCAGCGTGTTCAGACGGTGCTTTTCGACCCACTTCACGCCTTCGCGCATCAGCGCACGGATGGCCGTCGGAGCCGTATAGAATACGGTGACGCCGAACTTGTCGCAGATCTGCCAGAATCGACCCGCATCGGGATACGAAGGAACGCCTTCGAACATAAGAGAAGTCGCGCCATTCGAAAGCGGTCCGTAAAGAATGTAGCTATGGCCCGTTACCCATCCGATGTCGGCAGTGCACCAGAACGTATCGTCGGGTTTGTGATCGAAGACGTAGTTGAAGGTCATGTTGGCGCCGAGCAGATAGCCGCCCGTCGTATGAAGAACGCCCTTGGGCTTGCCGGTGGAACCCGACGTATAGAGAATGAAAAGCGGATCTTCTGCATCCATCTCTTCAGGCGGGCATTCGTCAGAGAGGTCGGGGCTGTTCAGAATATCGCGCAGGTGATGGTCGCGACCTTCGTTCCATACGGTGTAGGTTTCGTTACCCACACGCTCGGCGACGATGACATGCTGCACCTTATGCTCGGACCTCTGAAGCGCCTCATCGATATTCTTTTTCATGTCGATGATACGACCGCCGCGGAATCCTGCATCGGAAGTGACGATCAAAGAAGGCTTTGCGTCGTCGATACGGCTCTGTAACGACTCAGGCGAGAATCCGCCGAATACCACGGAATGCACGGCACCGATACGGGTACATGCCAGAGCGAAAATGGCAAGCTCGGGAATCATAGGAAGATAGATAAGCACGCGATCGCCGCGCTTGATTCCGAAACGTTTGAGTACGTTGGCGTGCAGGCTGACCTCACGATGAAGCTGCTGATAGGTGTAGGTTCTCGTTTCGCCGGGTTTGTCGCCTACCCAGATGATGGCCGCTTTGTTTTTTGCGGGCGTTTGCAGATGACGATCAAGACAGTTATAGGCTACGTTCAGTTTGCCGCCTTTGAACCACTCAACCTTAGCGTTGGCGAAGTCATGCTCCAGAACCTTATCCCATTTTTTGAACCATGTAAGACGTTCTGCCTGCTCCCCCCAGAAGCCTTCGGGGTCCGAGATGGACTTTTTGTACATCTCCTCGTACTGATCTTTCGTCAGGTTGCTATTCCGAACAAACTCTTCCGATGGAGCGTATTTTTTTGATTCGAACATAACCCTCTCCTTAAAATTTCTCTGCCGTATTCTTGAAATTGGTTTGTAAAAGGCAAATAAAAAACCGATCGGATTTTGAAAATTACATTTTATTTATAAATTTCCATGAATTCAGCAACCGGTGGAAGGGCGAAGAGCAAGAGGTGAACTCAGCCACTCGTAAAAGTCTTCTTCCATTCTTTTAAGAAGTTTATAGTCTCCTCCCAGCAAGATTAGAAATGAATCCTGTTCAGAATCCGCCGCTTTCTTTACAAGGTGGATAAACAGCCTGCGCTGCCACAGGAAGTAAGCAAAATAGCCTGCCAGCGCCGTTTCTTCATATATTCCTTTTCTTCGTAGCTCGGCGTCTCTGTTGACGGGCAGCGGGAGACGGCGTTGCAAGAGCCGCGACCGAAATCCCCGAAGGCCTTCTGGAAGCTGCAATGGTGCACCGCAAAGGGGACGTTTTCTGTCAGCAGACTGTAGAAGCAATGCCGCACCTTCCTGCATCCAGAATGGATAATCCTTGAATCTTGCATGCAGAACGGCATGAACGAATTCATGTCTCCAGCCCTCTTCGGCGATATCGACGGGCAGATGTACAATAGCCGTCCGCATGTGGAAATGCGCAAGCGAGTCCACCGAGCCCGGTCGAAAACGCGCATAACTCTGATGGTCCTTATAAAAAACGACTTTTACGCGGCCGATATCGTATCCTGGAAAAAGCGACCCGGCAAGCCAGTCGCTAAAGAGGATCATCTCTGTGGTCTTTTCGGTGACGCTACGCTCGATACCCGGTTCGGCCCAGTATTGCAGTCTGCCTGATTCCTGTGCCGGTCCTTTTTTCCACGATGGCCCCGTACTCTGACAGCTCAGAAGAGCGAGCAGCAAGCAGAGAAGAGCCGACAGCCTCATGCAAGCGGACGCAGCTCCAGAAATGGCCCCACCTGCATCAGACGCAGGACGTTGAGCATCGGAGGCTGCAAATCGACGAGCGCCATCTTCACTTCGCCTCCGCGAAGGGCGTCGCCAAATCGATTGTAGATGTGGATGATCTCAGTGATGCAGAGTGAATTGATATGTGAGACATAACGGAGACTGAGCTCCACTCTGTCGACCGAGCCGTCAAAATACCCGTTTGCCTCAAGGTGGTTGATGAGATAGCGGTCCTCGATATAAGAAACGTCATCGACCGTGATGGTGAGCAAAGAATCCGTTTTTTTGATTTGCGGTATCATACATGAACGCTGAGCTGACCTACTGGCTATGCTCAGAACCTCTTTACAGAATACAATTCTTTTCCTGCGCCGTCCTGTCGGAACAGGTTTGCTGACTCTTATCGTTTCGGTTCTTCTTTTCGTCGTGCAGCCGCAGCCCTGGCCAGTTGCCATGCGCCTGCTGCTCTCACTTTTGCCGGCTCTTATTCCGACGGCTCTCGCCGCCCTTGCCGTAAGATACCATGAACGAATGAATTCGGCAAAGCCCCGTCTCTTTCTTTCGGGGATCGCCCTATTTTCCTGGATTGCGCTACTTTTAGATATAGGACAGACCTTTCTTCCCTGGGTTCTCGTCTTTTGTCTTGCGCTGATTTTTTCGTTCGTGGCGGGACTTCGTTACACGGCCGTCTTCTCGCTCGGCATGATATTCTTCGCCTCTCTGTACGGAAGCCTCCGTCTGCATCAGGCCGAACAGCTGCTTTACCTGAATCTACTCGTAAGGCAGGAGCAGCGAAAGTCCGAGGTGCAGTTTTCTGTTAAAGAAGAAGGTGGTCGCATCCTGCTCTTTGAAAGCGGAGCGTCTGAGCCCGTGTTGACCGCTCCCCGGCCGGCAGCAATGCAGCAGCTTGCCGATGCAGAGTCCGATGGATTCTTCGGTCTGACGCCGGCCTTTGTGCTGACGACCAATCCAGAAGACGCGAAGGCGATTCCCATGGCCGCCGTGCTTTTCGTTCCCGACGGATTCCCGGCAAAGCTCTGGAACGTTCAGGTAAGCAGCGATCTTGATAAACTGCAGCGACAGGGAGGTATCGGACGAGCAGAAATGCGAGAGCGCGAAAGCCGGTGTGGATCGCTTTCTTGCAACGAGACGCTCTGGCTTTACGAAGACCGGTTTCAGGCTAAGACAGTGCAGGCCGGTTATGCTCTTGTATCGGTTCCGATGGCCGGTCCTGGAGCCGGCAGTCGCACATTCATGCTATGGTTTCGCGAGCCTTTTGTCGAAGGACTTCCTCATCATCCTTTCGTTCTCGAAATCATGAAAGGCCTGACCGTCGGCGGGGTCACCGCAACGGAAGAGAAAGCAGACTGAGCGGATCGCCGGGAATACCCTGCACCCAGATCGCCAGGTGCAGATGTGCTCCCGTTACCATTCCCGTCGCTCCGACGTCGCCGATCAACTGACCGGCCTTCACCGTATCGCCCACTTTCACGTGTATGCGATGCTGGTGCATATAACCCGTAAAGATACCGTTACCGTGGTCGACTAACGTGAATCCGCCCTCGAAATGCATGTCGTGGGCGAGCACCACCGTTCCAGGCGCTATGGCAAAGATCGGAGCGCCCGTAACGCCGCGAAAATCAAGGCCTCTGTGAATAGACCGCACCGGCGGCAGATAGGTGCGCTTACCTCCTTCGTCTTTATACCGCTGATTCAGACGGCTTGCATAAAAAGGAGACGTGATATAATGCATATCGCGCGGATGTGATAGCTCATTCGTAAAGGCCCAGGCCGAGCGATGAGAAAAGGCGCGACCTTTCATCGCTCGCTCCTCTTCAAGCCTCTTTGCAAGAGCCGCCGCCTTGCTCTTATCGGGATCGACGAACTCTTTCGCGAAAGGAAGCACGCTTTTCGATTCGGGAAAGCTTTTCAGATGCACGGGAAGATGGAAGACGTCTTTGCGCGTATCGGCCTTAACCTTCTGCGTCCACGTAAGATACGTATCGCCGTTCTGATCGGGCGGAATCAAGAACAGCCCCTGCCATCCCTCTGAAAAGGCATGCAGATGTACCTGTCTCTGTATGGAGCCTTTATAATAGAGATGATGCTCGATGAGATCCGTAGCCTCTCCTATCTTTTCCGTTTGGGGCGCCTTTTCTGAGCGCGGGTTTTCGGTGTGAGCGTCTTTTTCAGCGGTTTGCTCTTCGGATTTCGGGCTGGCCTTTGAAACGGGTCGCCTTACGATCTCCACATAGCAGAGATCGCCTCGCGAGAAAGAGCGCGAAAAGACGATAAGCCTGTGTTCGCCGAAATCGAACTCACGACGCTGTGCCGTCGCCGGTCGCCAGCCCTTCGGCGCATGCATCACCGTCGGACCGATGCGCAACGTATGACGCGGAGGGCTCTGGGCCACCAGCAGAGAAGACAGGAAAAGCAGAGGTGCAATAAAAAAGAGTTTTCGTTTCATTCTTATCAAATACATTCGTCAGAGCCTGTTGAAACTCTTCCGGCGCTGCTTCATGCGTAAAGGGTTTTTTCGCTGATGAGCTTGCAGCTAACTCATTATGAAAACTTCTCTCTCTAAGATCTCAGCCGCCGTATCGCTTCTTCTTCTCGCATTCTTCGGCGTCTTCTTCTGCGGTCATCCGCCCGGATCAGGCATTGTATGGAATACCGATCTTGAAAAGAATCGACCTGACGGAATGTTATCGTCGCTTTCCGCTCTTGCGAAAAAAGAGGATCGTCCGCTTCTGCTTTACTTTCATGCCGACTGGTGCTCGAACTGCCACGAACTTGAAGAGCTGCTGGCCGATGAGTTTGCTGCTTCTATCGCATCTGGCTGGATTCCCGTTCGCATAGACATTACCGACTCCGCCGTCTGGGAAGGCCCGGCCCTTGATCTGTTCGGCGTCTATGGCGCACCGGCTCTGGCATTCGTCGATCGGCAGGGCAACGTCCAGAAGCGCCTGACCCTTGTCGGAGCACATCCTCCGCGACGGGTGCTGCAATCCGTACTCGATCAACTCTCCGCGCAATAACAACAGGATAGCGATACAAGAACACCATGGCCCGCAAAGCACTGATCATCGCCGGAACCGACACCGATGCAGGCAAGACCGTCATCAGCGGCTCGCTGATGCGGCAGTACGGTCCGCTGAACGACAATCTCTATTACTGGAAACCCGTGCAGACGGGTTATCCGAAAGATGACGATACGGCGACCGTGCGCCGGATCTCGCGCTGCGATCGCGTCATCGCCGGCCTGCGTTTCACAGAGCCGCTCAGTCCACATCTTGCCGCCGAGCTTGAAGACAAAAGCATCGAACCGGAATCGATTCTCGAAGCGTTTCATAGCATGGACCATGATCTGATTCTTGAAGGCGCCGGCGGCCTGCTTGTTCCGCTCAATCGAAATACGCTCTGGATCGACGTTGTTGCGAAGATGAATGCTCCCGTTCTGCTTGTGGCGCGCAGCGGGCTCGGCACGATCAATCACACCCTGCTGAGTCTCGAAGCCCTGCGTCTCCGCCAGATTCCCGTCGTCACCATCGCCTTTTTCGGCCCGAAAGAGCGGTCAACCGAAGACAATATGCGCACGATCGCCGATTTCAGCGGCCTTCCGGTCTTCGGTCCAATACGGTACGACGATGCGGCAAAGTTGCAGATCGATCCCACGGGCCTGCTGCGCCACCTCCTGCTTGCTTGACAGGAAAGAAGCGCCAGGCAGAATCAATCATGCTGTACACACGACGTCTGACGCTTCTTGCCTCGATGGCAATGATCTCCCTGCTGCCCTCCTGCTCCCTCTTTCAGAAGATACTCGCGAACGCCCAACCGGAGTTCAAGATCAACGCCTTTACGGTCAAAGATCTCAGTCTTGAATCGATTACCTTTCACATCGACGCCGAACTTCTCAATCATCTTCCCGTTCCTCTTCCGCAGAGCCTGCTCAAGCTTGATGTGAAGATCAACGATCAGCCGCTTACAAAGATGCAGAGCGGTCCGATCTCGGTTAAAGCCGGAGCATCGACTCCCGTTCCTCTTGATCTGACGCTGAAGTACGCCGATCTCTATCGCATCGTGAGGTCGATGAGCCTTGTCGAATCGTTCAAGGTCGGATTTCAGGGAGCGGCCGATTTTCCCGTCACTCTTCCCGGAATGCCCGAAAAGATCAGCGTTCCTTTTAACGTTGAGAAAACAGTGCCTTCCTTTCTGCCCGACGTCACCATCGATTCCGTGCAGATCAGGCGACCTGATCTGAGCTCCCTTGTAAGCTCGGTCTTTAAAGACGAGATCCCGCTTGGCATGGACGTCGACCTTACCGTGAACAATCGTGGAGGGGCGAAATTCAACTTTGATCAGATGGGTTATACAATGATGCTCGGAGGCAGCCGCGTCTTCGAAGGTAAGACGACTTCGGCCGAGGCCGGCCCCGACGGGAAATCCTCAAAAATACGGATCAGCACGGACGTGCCGCTCAAAGAATCTGTAAAGGCTATTCTTCCCCTGCTAAAAGGAAGTGCGATTAACTATGAGTTGAAGGGAACGGCGGCCTTCAAATTCGCCGGCGTGGATTTAAGCGAGTTGAAGCTGCCGCTTAACAAAACCGGTTCAATCGGCTTTTGATACGTTATTCTCGCCTGTGGCCTGCTTCTCGTAGTAGCCAAAGCCGTTAGCCAGGGCGACCACTTTGCCGGTCGCCGGGTCGACGACGAACTGATGTGTGAGGAAATCCCGACCGCCGTTAAAGACATGATGTGTCTCGGGAAAGACCTCATAGGCCCATGATCCCCTGACCATGATATGCTGTGTCTCGGCGCGCTGCTCGGTATACACGACAAGCGTTTCGGACGTCTGCGGGTCGATATACACCCCTGGGAACTGCGCTGACAGCTCGGGTTTCGTCGGATCAGCCTTCCACGCATAGACCGGTTGTGGCGAGTTCGCGTAGGCGCCCGCCACATCGCCGAGCAGATACTGCACACCGCTCAGATAGTTCATCAACGGATCGGAGTACTCGGGCGGATTACCGAGATAGCAGATACCCACTCCATAGCGTGGGAAAAGCTGAAGCCAGGCGCTTGTATAGTTGGCGCCTCCGATATGGAACATCGTCACCACGCCTTTCTCGTCGGTTTTCACGCGCCAGCCGCGGCCGGTGAAATAGTTGTGGTCGGACTTAGGAATATGAAACCCCGGATGCACCATCTGCTCGATTGAGGCCTTGCTCAGAAGGCGTTTGCCGTCGACGGTACCTCCGTTCAGATACAGGCGGCCAAACAGCATGAGATCATGCAGCGTCGTAACAAAGCCACCCGCTCCCGTTTTCGGGCCCGTAGATTCGGTCATTCCAAGCGGATCAAAGATCTCACGCTTCATACAATTCTCTATCGAATCTCCACAGGTCTTTTCGAGGATATGGCCGAGCATGATATACCCGTGATTTGAGTAACGATAGTGCCGACCGGGCGGATAGATGGGCATCGGCACCTTCAGATCGATCGACTCCATCTTGCGGAAATCGGGCTTCTTATAAAAACGCAGATCGGGGAAACCACCCGTATGTGTAATCAGATTCTGCAACGTTACCGGCTCGTTATTCCATCTCAACTCCTGAAACTCAGGGAAGTGCCGGTCGATGGCCTCATGAGGCTGCAGGCGCTTGCGCTCCAGCTGCATCTGAAAAAGGGTCGCCGTCAGAAGCTTTGTTACGGAACCGGTGGAATAGCTCTTGTTGGCGTCTGCATTGATATAGTAGGTGTACAGAAATCCGCGTCGATCAAAGACGCCGACGGCAAACGAGGGGAACAGACGGCGCGAATAGCTATGCAATATGAAGCGTTCAAGACGCTGCTTGCTTGCCTCTATGCGATCTCCGTCGGTAACAGGGGCGATGGCCTCAGTGAAGAGACTGTCACGCTCGGACCGCGACGATTCGCACCCCGAAAGCGGCAGCAGGGAAAAGACGCTGATTGTAAACAGGTACGCGACGGAACGGAACACAGCAACTCCGAAGGATTTCTCTCATCCTGTATTCCGTCAGACGATGGAAACGAGGTCAGAGTTCTTCTTTCGCGTAATAGGACGTGTAATCAGTCACACCGACAACTTTATTTTTTTCATCGAAAAAAAATTGATACGTCAAATACTGCGAATCGCCCTGGAATTCCCAGTCATTGATGGGCGCAAGAGGAATGACCTGCCCGGCTCGCTCAATGGCCAGACGATTGTTCCGTATCATCACCTTGATGGTGACGCCGTTGTATTCGCTCTTGTACTTACCAATGTACGATTTTGCCGGCGCCCTCGCCGAAGGTGTTCTCGGCGGATTGGGCAGTTGAGCCGTGCTCTTCGCCAGACGCTCTGCAAGAAGAGTCGAGTAAGCCATCATGCTTCCTTTGACATCCTGCACGGCTGCGGATCGGTAGTCGGGCGGATTGGCGAGATAGGAAAACGAAGCGGCATGCTGCGGATAGATCATCAGAAGCGAAACGCCCTGGTTCCAGTCTCCGGCATGATACATGCTGAAGATATCGCCGTTCTTGAGCGTCACTCGCCAGCCAAGTCCGTAATAATCCTGATTGCCTGTTGAGGGAACGCCGGCCGGCGGACGGGCCAGCTCCTGAATGAACGAACCTTCGCGATACAGCTCATAGTCCTGTATCAGAAAATCTGCGAAGGCCGACATGTCGCTCGTCGTACTGACGACGCCCGACGAGCCATGTGCGTGCCCGGCAAGATGCGTATTCTTAAGATGAAGAGGACGAATGACAAGCTCTTCCATGAGCTGCTTGAACGGCTTGCCGGTGACGCGCTCCATGATGGTGGCCACAAGCTCATAGTTCATATTCGAATACTCGAAATAACGCCCGGCAGGAACGCGGGGTGCGGGTACATAGACGCCGTTTACAGAAATGCCCTTGCCGCCTGCATAGGGGATGCCCGAGCGATGCTGCAGCAGATGCCGCACCGTCACCGGGCGGCGACGATCCAGCTCATGCTTTGCAAAATCCGGCAGGTATCTCGATATCGGAGCATCCAGATCGACCTTACCCTCACGAGCCAGCCGAAGCATGGCAAAGGATGTAAAAGACTTACTCGTCGAAGCAATCGATACAGGAGACGAAGGGCCGAGCTCCTTGCCGGCAACGACAACGGGCTCATGCAGGTAATAGAATTCGTAGGATATGCCGGGAAGATCCGCCGTTCCGCCGTATTTTTCAACGACGCCCGTGAGCTGTTTGCGAACCGATTCGATTTCGGGGCCGATCTTATAGCTCGGTCGGCTGATCTTATCCTGGTCCTGATGTGCGTGCTCGGGCTGTGTGATGCCAAGCAGCATGAGAGCGGCCATAGAACCGATCATCTTAACGGAATTGCGCATAGTCCTGATCCTGCCCGGTGGGCTTTCTTCCAGTTTCGGCCCGTGACGACGTAAAAAGGATCTTTTTCCGTAGCCCGAATGCCTTTTAAGGAATAAAGACCACAAAAACGAATTCGATATCTGAGCAAGAAATAAAAAAGCCCGCAAATTCGTTGTATGAGACATAAGCGGGCTTCCCGTTGCCCGACTCCGACATTGGAAAACGATGACTGGTGCGAGAACCGACCACAAAGATGATCGTTAGCGCAGGAATTCTTTTTCCAGTTTGGCCCTTTTTCGACCTTCCACTTGTATGAACGAACAGACTTGCGTGGATCAAGAGCCATACTACCGCTCTCGCTCAACACTACTCATTCCTGAATCGTATTTTAAGCGGTTCTTCTGGCGAAGCCCCTACATAAAAATCGGACATTGGGCTCTTGCCTCTTATCTGAGCGGGCTTATGAATGATCCAGAGCTGGATTACAAACTCGGCTTCCTTGAGAGGACCGGTAAGTGGAAGAAGCAATATCAGGAAGGAGAGCAGAACCTGGTGCGCGTAAACTTTTATCCGGATGATCGGGATTGGGGGAGGCTGTCGGCGATTTCGAATGCTACGGGGTTTTCCCGGTGTTATATCTTCGTTTACCTGATGTTGATCGCAATGGGGGTACTCTCTCTGGACGATGGAGGAACTCCTTCAGTTTGGGAGAAGGACCACTGGAACCCAGTAGTCATCTGCACCATTTCGGTCGATGCGATCACCAGAAAACTCACGAGAATCCTGCAAACATAGCATCCGCCCGCCCCGTAACCCTGTACTTAGCCCCTATCCACGCATGCCCGGCATTTGCTACGCCCCCATCGCGCCCTCATTGCTCAATGACGCCGCCTTCCTCCCCCGGATGCACCGGCTGATAGACGGGCCCTTTCTGACGATGGCTGCGATAGTCGGCGATGACCTTTTCGTAAAGCGCTTCCAGTCGATCAGCGCATTCGAGAATGTTATGTTCGCTTGCGATCTCAAGGCTCTGAGTTGAGAACGCCTTATACAGCGCAGGATCTTTCAGAATCCTCTCGGTGCGCTCTGCCATGTCGATATGGTGCCCGGGTTTTACCACGAAACCGTTGCGGCCTTCCTGGATCAGCTCGGGCAGAGCAAAAGCGCTCACACCGACACAAGGCAGACCGCAGGCCATCGCTTCAAGTACGACAAGGCCCTGCGTTTCCATCGTCGAAGCGGTGAGAAAAAGATCGTAGTTCGGATAAACATCAGGCAGCGTCTCTCGCGAGACAAAGCCGTGAAACGTAACGTCGTCCAGCAGGCCGAGATGGCGCGCCTCGATCTTCATCGACGTCAGCGCCGGACCGTCGCCATAGACATCGAGCGTGATACCTGGAAAACGCTCTTTCAGCAGAGCCAGCGCCCGCAGTACAATTTCTACGTTCTTTTCGAATGAGATGCGACCGACGTGGATCAGCTTCGGAGCACGCTGCGGAACCTCTTTCACCGCACCATTACGAAACAGAGTAAAGTCCATCCCGTTTGAGATGACGGCAATCGGTTTCTTCACGTCGTGTTCGAGCAGCTCCTGCTTGATCATCTCGCTCGGCGTAATAATCGTCTCGCAGGTTTCGTATAACTTATTTGTCAGCTTCCAGATAAGCGCCTTTTTCAGGCCGCCCGTCGCTATCTGTTCGACCTTTTCAAGCTTTTCAAGGCGCTTCTTCACCTTCTTATCGGCCTTGAAGTAATCGAGAAGTTTATCCACCTTGAGCAGACGATAGAATGAGAGATACGTCTCCTGCTCTGAAACAAGCGTATGATACGTGCCCACCATGGGGATGCCATACATCTTCGAGGCAAGCACACCGTACTGGCCGAGCAGTCCGGGCGTTTGAATATGAATGATATCGGCGTTGAAGTCACGCACCGCCTTCAGGATTTTTTTCTGCGATGGCAGGACAACCTTCACGTCGGGATACGACGGAAGAGATGTGTTCTTAAATCGGTAGGTTTGGATGGCCGGACCATAATCGGGTTCTTCGCCCTCCGAATATTTCGGACAGCAGATGGTGAATTTGTGGCCTTTGTCGGCCAGAAGACGGCAGAAATGATCGACGGAAACGGCGATGCCGTCGATTTTCGGAAGAAAAGTATCGGTAAAGATGGCGATGTTCACGGTGCCTACAGCATGCACATCATCCGCGGATGGCAAACAAAAAAGAGGCGGCCCCTGTTACAAAACGATTACGGCTTCTGCCCTTCGCGGAATTGCTCGATCGCATCCTGCCGGAAGGGTTCCTGATCCCTTTTCAGAGGACCGATGTAGAAGAACTGGCTGTGTAGCCAGAGCAGGACGTAGAGAATCACCGAGGTGCCCATTGCAAAGATGCTGCGGCGCAATATTCGGCTTTCGATGCGGCGAACCGGGCCGGTCGGATCAGAGGTCAGGCGCTCGAACTCCCCCTGTCTTCTTGCCTTCCAGAGCAGGGCGACCATAAACAGCGCAAGCGGAATCGCCACGGCCAGCACGACGGGAAAGAGAACGGGCACAAAGGCCAGCCCCAGCAGCAGAAACGAGAGGACGGACAGAAGAATCCAGCCTGTTTTTCGCAGCAGTCGCACGAGAATGCTTTCCTCCGACGATTCGTGCGGGCAAGTACGAAACCGAGTCGGGAGAAAAAGGTTTACCGGACGGCCCTTGTGAAGGATCTGAGCACAGCATGCGCGATCCGCTCCGCACGATACGATGGCTTGAGGCCATATTGAACGATCCCACAAGGGCTCTGCAAATACGCAAGGAGCGCACACCGGGACGCGGCATGCGAGATTTTCGCGAAGACCATCTGCCCTTTCTATTCGGTTATCTTGCGATTCTTCTCTTTAGCCCTTATCTCTGGTACCGCGTGCTCTCCTACGAGAACACTCCTTTGTTCAAGGCTCTGCTGACGACGGTTCGTGGCATGCTCATACCTGCCTTCATCGTATTGCTCTTTCTAACCTTCGTCGGCCTCTATGATCGCTTTCTCGAAAACCGTTTCACACCGGGCCCCACCCGTTCGGCCGAAATCGATCCCGAGCAGCATAATAGATCTCTGTTCTTTGCCCTGCCCGTTTCGGCCTCGCTTCTCTTCTTCTGGATTCATCCGCTTTTCGGGTACCTGATGCTTCTTGCCGCGGTCGCCTATTCGCTGATTCAGATCGTACACTTTCAGGCCCTGTATGAGAAGGCCACGATTCGCAGAACGGCAGCCATGCTTATCGCCTTTGGCGGAGTTTTTCTTCTTCCAGTCGTCGCCCTTCTTCTTGCTTATAATCTTCTTTTAACAACGCGCATCCTGCTCGATCTCTTCTGACATCCGAATTGTTGCGAAGCAGGATCATGCCAATGACTAACGAACGGAGTTTTGCATGGACCATCACGGCCTGACCATCATACAGGACATCGGCTGGAGTATCGTCTTTGCCGGCGTCACAGCTTATCTCGCCCGACTTCTCAAACAGCCGCTGCTTCTCGGTTATATCGTCGCCGGCGCCGTGCTCGGTCCGAATATCGGCATAGGCATCGTCAAGAGCGAAGAGAGCATTCATCTGATTTCAGAGATCGGCCTGCTGATGCTGCTTTTCATCATCGGCCTTGAGATCCGCCTGCCCGATCTGATGAAACTCGGCAAAGAACTCTTTCTTCTCGGCGTTATCCAGTTCGTCGGATCGGTCGCCATTGGCCTGCTCGTCTTTCAGCTCGAAATCTTCAAGGTCGGTGACGGCCCCTACGATACGCTTTATCTGGCCGTCGCCACGTCGATCAGCTCGACGTTGATCGTCGTCAAGCTGCTTCAGGAGAAGTTCGAAATCAAGACCGTCGCCGGACGTATCACGCTCGGCATCCTCGTCTTTCAGGATCTCTGGGCCATCCTGTTCATGGGCGTACAGCCGAACCTCAGCGATCCGCAACCGTTAACCATTCTGCGTTCCTTCGTCGGAGTCGCCGGCCTTGTCGTGCTTTCGTTCTCGATCAGCAAGTTCGTTCTGACGCGTCTTTTCTCGAGCGCATCAAGCAGTCCGGAACTGGTGCTGCTTACGGCGATGGCCTGGTGCTTTTCAGTAGCGGGATTCGCTTCGTTTACGGGTCTTTCGCTTGAGATGGGCGCCCTTGTCGCCGGCATGAGTATCGCCGCCTTTCCGCAGGGCAACGACGTCATCTCGAAGGTATCGGGGATCCGCGATTTTTTCATTACCCTGTTCTTCGTCGCTCTGGGCATGAAGGTGCCGCTTCCTTCGCTTGAGATGCTCGGACTGGCCGCTCTGCTGCTTGTATTCGTCTTTGTTTCGCGCATCATCACGATGGTGCCGACGGCCTATTTCACTGGTACCGGGCTTCGTGCCGGATTGCTCTCTTCGTTGAACCTTTCTCAGATCAGCGAATTCTCGCTCGTTATCCTTACACTCGGCGCCGGCTTTGCTCACGTATCGACGGAGCTGCAATCCCTTGTGCTTACGGCGATGCTGCTCGGAGCGCTCACGTCCACCTACACGATCCTGTTCAATGCACAGCTTGCGCGCATGTTTATGAAGCTCTTTGCCACGGTCGGATTTCGCGAAAAAGGAGAAAAGGATCGCGGCGACGAAGAAGAAGGCGATCACCGCGACATCGTTCTGCTCGGCTGCTACCGTATCGCTCAGGGACTGCTTGAGCGTCTGGAACGCGAAGAGCCCGAACTCGTTAAGCGCATCCTTGTCGTCGATTATAATCCGAGCCTGCGCGCCTCGCTGGAACAGCGCGGCTATAAATGGGTGTATGGCGACCTCGCGCATCCGGAAAGCCTGCATCATAGCGGCATTGAAGAGGCCTCGCTTGTCATCTGCTCGATATCCGACGTTTTCTTGAAAGGCATCACCAACCGTCGTCTGCTTTCGGTCTTGAAGACGCTTGCTCCGCATGCACAGCATATCATGACCTGCGATGATCCGCATGAGGCCGAAGAACTGAAGGCCGACGGCGCCGCGCATGTCGTCGTCCCTGGCTGGATCGCCGGACACGATCTTTACGAGCATGTGAAACCGCTCGTCTGAATGCGCTTTACCGGCACGGGGCGCTTTGCGAACTGGAGCCATGCGCATCCATCTGATCGGCGTCGGCGGAGCGGCCATGGGCAACCTGGCCGCCATGTTAAAAGAGGCCGGCCATACGATCACCGGCTCTGATCAGGCCCTCTATCCTCCAATGTCGGATCGGCTGAAAGAATGGAACATAGAGGCCGGTCCGTTCGATCGCAGCCGCATCTATTCGGACGGCAGAGCGCATGCCGATCTGTATATCGTCGGCAACGTCATCTCACGCGGCAATATCGAACTGGAAGAGGTGCTCGATCATAACCTGCCTCTTACAAGCATGTCGGGAGCGCTCTACGATTTCTTCTTAAAGGGACGCCGTGTGCAGGTCATCGCAGGCACACACGGCAAGACGACGACATCGTTCCTGCTACATCACATCCTGCATCATGCGGGACGCAAGCCCGGCCTCTTTGCCGGAGGCATCCGCGCCGATGGGCATCCGGGGTATGCTCTGCCCGGAGCCGAGCTTTTCGTGATCGAAGGCGACGAGTACGACACGGCCTTCTTTGATAAAGGGCCGAAGTTCCTGCATTACCGACCGACCGATCTGGTGCTCACGCATGTTGAGTTCGATCATGCCGATATCTACGAAAACTTCGAGGCCTACAAGCGCGCCTTCCGTCTGCTGCTGCGCTGGATTCCGTCGACGGGCAACGTCGCCGCCTTTGCCGGGTCGTCTGGCGTGCGCGAGGTGATGAAGTCGCTGCCGGCGGGGCAGGCTCTCTGGTATGGATCTGCGGCAGATGCGGATCTGCTGGATCAGGTCGGAACTCCGACCGGATTTTCGGGCTTTCGCAGGGAGGCCCGGCGCATCTTCCTTGATGGAATCGGAGATGCCGACGTCCCCTTTATCGGCGCCCACAACACGGCAAACGCCCTCGGCGCCGCCCTGATTGCCCGGCAGCTCGGCGTTACGGGCGAAAAGATCCTCGAAGCGCTGACCAACTTCCCCGGCGTGCTGCGGCGCCAGCAGATCCGGCGTCAGGTCGGAACTCCGACCGGTAAAGAGATCGTTTTTATGGAAGATTTCGCCCATCATCCGACCGCTGTGCAGGTCACCGTAGACGCGGCCAGGCAGGCGTATCCGCATCATCACATCATCGGGCTGTTTGAGCCCCGCAGCGCCACCTCGCATCGCAACACCTTTCAGAAAGAGTATGAACAGGCCTTCTCGGCCCTCGACGAGGCCTTTCTCACCGATGTATTCAATCCGGGCAAGGTAGCGTCTGATGAAAGGCTGGACGTGGCCGGATTGGTGCAGTCGCTCAAGCAGTCGGGGCGGAGCGCGCATTTTGCCGCATCGCCCGCTCAGCTGTTCGAGCAGCTTAAGGACCATCTGCAAAAAGGCGTCGGAGTTCCGACCTTAATCCTCGCCATGTCAAACGGCGGGTTTGGAGGCATCTATTCAAAGATCGATGCCCTGATAGACGCCTTACAGAAGGGTTGACGCCGCCCACCGGCCAATTTTACTGATTCTCAGTCTCAGAAAACTTGTTTTTCGAGACTGCTCGGAGACCACGATGCACAGAACTCTCTCGATATCTCACGGCCTCTTTGCGCCGCGGCGCTGGCTCGCCGGCATTCTACTTGTTTCGTTTGGCCTACCCGCCGCCGTGCAGGCCCGGGTTTATACGACTCCCGAACAGGCGCTTGAGCAGGTCTTTGGCAAGAACTACGAAAAGAAGCGGCTGCATCTGTATCCGGCGCAGAAAGAGGCCATCGAGAAGAAGATCGGCCGTGACGTAAAAAGCCGACTCTACACCGTCTATGTCGGATTCGACGCGAACAAAAGGCCGACGGGCTACGGCTTCTTTCATACGGAGCGCGTCCGCACAAAAGAACAGACGCTTTTCATCGTCGTCACGCCCGACGAGAAGATCCGCGACGTCGTGCTCATCAGCTTCTACGAACCCGACGACTATGCGCCCACCGATCGCTGGTTGAAGCTGCTACTCGGTAAATCGAAATCCGACGCGCTAACGCCCGGCGTCGATCTGCCCGCCATCAGCGGAGCGACGTTAACCACACGCAGCTCGGCCGATACGGCGAAGCTTGCCCTGGCCCTGACTGTTTACGCGAAGCAATTATGAAGTTCTTTATTACAGGAACGATCCGCAGCGAGAAAGGTCCGCGTGCCATTCTTACGTTCACGCTGCTTTTCTTTCTCGTCTTTCTCGCTATGAACGTCACCTTGCTTTTCGCGCAGACAGGACTGCTTCCTTCGCAAATCGCCGAGCTTCACGAGCCCTCGACGGTGATGCGCCTTGAACGCACACATGTGCAGCTCTTTCTTTTCACGCTCGTCTACGTGATCAGCGCTTCGATCTTCTTCCAGACACGCATCGGTCCGGGATTCAAACGCTTCGGACTATTTGCCGGAGCACTGTTAACCTTTTTCTACATCGTTTCGTATCCGCTGCTTCTTACTGCTGACGCCTTGCCCGTATATCTTTATTCGATCGCTACGATCGCCGTGCATCTGTGGTACGGCTTACTCATCGGTTATCTTATCTATGATCTGTATGCGCCGGCCGGGCATCTGGCGTCTGGAGAGCATTGATGCGCGACCCCGATCTGAAAAAAGATCAGCGGTTCTGGAAGGTCATCCTCATCGCCTTTTACGCCTTCTCGTTTTTGCAGCTTCTCAGCGGCACGTATCTTTTCTTCGAAAAGATCGGATGGCATCCGGCTGACATCGTCGAATACTACCACGGCTCAGAGTCGATGCTGGCCCACTTCCCGGATCGCCCTGACCGCTTCAAGAATCCGGCCAGCTGGGAGGGACGTCTGGAAACCGTCTTCGCCCATGCCATCGCTTACTCCGTGCTTGTGCTTGGATTGACGCATCTGCTGCGTTCGTCCGTTAAGGGCGGGCGGCGCTTTTACGATGCGGTCGCTTTCGTTTTCTTTGCCTCTGCAGCCGCCGACCTCGGGCTCGACTTCGGCATCCTGCTGGCTCCCTGGTGGGTGGCACCGCTCAAGCTTCCGGCCTTTTTGCTCTTTGTATCGTCGGGATTCCTGACGCTCTTCCTTTTATCGCTGCGCATGGTGCGCGATGCGTCCGTTCCTTTTTCAGACCGATCTCAAAAAGCAGATTGACGGCCGCCGTTTTTCGGAATCCGATCGACCTATGAAATCCAACGTTCTTCGCCGCACAGCTGCGGCGCTTGCAGTGACATTTGCACTTGTTACAGGCGTGATCGCCTGCAAAGATAAAGCGACTCCGGCCGATCTCCAGGGGGCAGTCCTGACCGCCGTCAGCGGACAGGTGACGCTGATCAAAGGAGATACGAAAACGACGGTAACGGCCGACAAGCTCTACTCAAAAGAGGCCATGCTTCTCAGCGGAATGATTCTCGAAACGGGAAAAGACGGCAAGGTGGACATGCAGTTCCAGACAGGCACGCAGCTCCGTGTCGGACCTTCCAGCCGCATCAAACTCGAAAACGCTCAGGTGCTTACCGGCGAGAACTTCTCGCAGACGCTCATCCGCATCGACTCGGGCTCGCTTTATACGAAGGTGAATCGCCTTGAGAAGGGCTCTTCGTTCTCGCTCATCACTCCGACGGCGACGGCATCGGTGCGCGGCACGGACTTTCTCACGAAGGTTGAAGAAGGCGAATCAAGCGTTCTCGTACAGGACGGCGCCGTTGCCGTAACCGACGATGAATTCAAGAAGGAAGAGGTTGTCGAAGGCGGCAATAAGGCCGAGGTCGACAATGCCAGCGTCGACGTGAAGCCTCTTGATGAAGAGGATAAGAAAGAGCTTCAGGAATACGGCTCGAATATCCAGGGCATCACCGAACAGGGACGTCAGCAGATCAACAGCATCTTACAGACCTTCGAAGAGAACAAGGCTGAGATCATGAAGGCCATCGAAGGACAGAAAGAGGCCAACAAAGAACTGATCGAAGGCCAGAAGGAAAACAACCGAAAGCTTATCGAAGGACAGCTCGAATCCAACCGTCAGCTGATGGAACAGCAGAAGGAACGCGACCGTGAGGCAAAAGAAGCCATCGAGTCGCAGGGCAAAGAGGATGTGAAGAAGAATGTCGAAGAAGGCCGCCAGGGCATCGAAGAGCAGAAAAGCCAGAAGCCGACGAATACACAGTCCGAAACGCAAAGCGAGCTTGATCGCATCAAGCAGCAAAAGCCCGGTAACTGATAACGCAGAAGCCGCCCTGATCGGGGCGGCTTTGTGCGGAGGGGGGAGGAGGAAGAGTATCAGGCTGTGCGTGATGCGCATTTCAAGCAAATGGAGAAACATGTAGCCGGACTTGAGAAGCCACCGGCTCCTGTACGGAGACCCGGACCGGCTCAGCTAACCTTGATCAAGCCTCTAATTCCTCGCCAGGGCGGTCCAGGCTTCCTCCCCAATACCGAACTCGGTTATCACATCGAAGGGCTGACCGAGCGAGCCTCTGAAAGCGACGTGAAGATGAATTTTTCGTATCAATGTAGCATTATAATGGCCGATTTTCACGCAGTTTCTGAAGCTATGGACGCCTACTGGAAGACAGTGGATGCCCAGGTTAGATTTGATACCTTTTCTGATCCGAATCGCTACCGGATCACGCCCGTTAATGTCGAAGCGGCGGAAAGAGCCGAACTGCAGGCGCTATACAATAAATCATTGGATCCCCGGTACCTCGCTCAAGTACGCAGACAAGAGTTTATGAAGCGGCCTCACATTCTGCATGCAGGCATCAATCCGATCACGCCTGAAGTTGCTTATGCTCATCCCGATCTTGCCATGCAGAATAACATGATGATCGGCGGGCTTGCTGGTAATGCAGCATCCATGCACTTTTTAGCTGCCCTGAAAACGCCGCTATGGGGTCGGTATGCCATGAATATCAGTGTTGAAGTTGCGAATAAAAACTTTGGCGCGATGTATGATGCCACCATGCAGGGGCGGGAACTCACGCAGCAGGATATAGCGTCGGCCACACTTCGAGGCATATTCGGCGGGGCTGGCACAACGTATTTCAGCGGGACGCGTGTATTAGGCAACCGAGACCTCACATATGCTACGTGGGGCGGACTGTCTGCGTTTGATAACGGTATGTATCAATGGTATAGCAAAGGTAGTCTTGATCAGGTGAATCCCATCGAAGCTGTGACGACAGGTCTAATCAGTTATACGGGCAAATATACGGGCGATAGGATCCGGTCATCGATAGAGAAGAACTCTTGGGATGCGGACATCAACCCTGTTCACCTCGAACTGGTTAAAAGTAGCCAGAACAAGGCGATGTGGTTCTTTCCGGGCATGTTCAAGAAAGATGCATCGCGGTATCTCTGGACGCAGTGGACGAAGCCAGAGTGAGTGACCCTATGGAAAAACGATATGCTGTTCGTCGGTACGCCGACTGGGGGATGACGCATTTTGGGCTCTTCCACGGTACGCTCAAGTGCATTGTTCTTACCGGCATGACCGTTGTAATGCCAGGCACGTTCGGTCTGTATGGACCTTTTACCCTCATAAGCGACCTGGGGCTGTCCGCAACATTGAGGAACCACTGGTGGATTTTTGCCTTTTCCATTCTCTCTTTGTGGCTGATCCTCTACATTTTTCCTGGCTATTTGATTGGCTATTTTCAGGACTCTGTGGATATCACACTGGCGGGGCGATCAATCATTGGACGCACTCTATTCTTTCGAGAAACCCGAATCAGCTACAGAGATGTAGACAAGGTAGTTGCGAAAAAGGCGAAATTCAAGGAACTGCATATTGTAGCCAAAGACGGTAAGACGATGATCAGTCTCGGTATGGTCCAGGATTTAGGAGAGATCGTAGAGACACTCCTTGAGCGTTGCCCAAACGTTACGGAGGTTGATTTCCTAGATTATCTTGAGAACACTTTTGAAAACAAACCTGACGGAGTCCATCTGTGGGGAAAAGTTCCCGACTGGAAGATCATAAAACAGGCAAAGGCCCGCGCAGAAGAGAACCGCAAGAAAATGGAGAATACAATCACATGAGCATTAAAGACAACTTAGAGAAGCTTAATTTCGCAAAGCAACCCGAGACGGGTGAGAGAACCTCGCCATCCCGGAATTCTATGCGAATACGATCGTCGTGAACGTATCACCGTTCGAGTTCGAGGTGCAGAATCTGCTCGCAGCGCAACGTCAAGGGGGCCTCTCCCCCGAAAAACAGTAGACTCCGCCGACAAATGAGTGATTTCTTGAGAGGAGCGAGGTGAGGAAGATGGCGAAGATGACACTGGAAGAAGTGAGAGAAGCCGTGAAGGAGCTGAGCGAAGAAGAGCAGGAGATCCTTTACCTGTATCTTGCCGGCGCAATGGGAAAAGAGACTCCTGAACATGAAAAAGCCTGGCAGGGAGAAATCGAGCGGCGTGTGACAGAGATTCAATCCGGATCCGCGGTTCTTTATGATGGCGATGAAGTGATGGCAGAGGTCCGAGCGCTGGTAGATGAAAAGATATAAATTCGGCGAACATGCAAGGCAAGAGCTGATCTTAACGACAAAAGGTTATCGGGCAATATCCGCTTCACTCAGCAGACGATTTGTCAAGGAATTCCAAGCTACTCTATCAACGATACGTCAGTTTCCCGAGATCGGAGTCCAGAGTTACGGCGGTGCACAGAAATTTCATCTTGATGTTTTCAAATATACAATTGTGTATATCGTGTTAGATGATATTGTTCATATCGTTGCCGTTGCCCCTCAGAGAAAAAAACCGGGTTACTGGAAAGATCGCCTGAGGAACATACATCAATAAACCAGCCCTGCCCGGCCTGTAGCCGAACGTCAAGGGAGCGGGCGCCCCCGCCCCCGAAAAACAGTAGACTCCGACGGCAAACGGCAGTTCGATCCCACGTCGATGAATAGCAAAACAATATACGCCCTTACTTTATTCGCATCCACTCTCCATGCCTGTAGAGAGCCCATGCACGAAACCCATGAAGCCATCCCCGCAAGCATGCCCGCGGCGAGTATCTCCCTGGTTAACTTTGATACAGGCAAACGTCTGGAGCTTATCCCTTTGCCGGAATCCCTTCCAGCCGGAGCCCCCTCAGATCCACTCTGGCTGACCGCCAACGGCAATGTTAAAAGCTGGAATATAATGCAGCAATGCGCGCCCGATCAGACGGGCTCATGGAAGCTTCAAAACGGCGTTCTCATAGTTCACCTGCTCGAAACACACAGGAATCCTGTTTGCATGGGGCAACCGATGCCCTTCAGGACAAGAACCACTCAATACAGGATTCTCGAATTGAGTTGTGTCTACGCTGAGAACGGAAGAGGAGAAGGCCTGGCCCTCTCGGCTGAAAAAGTCAGATTTACGGTGTCCTGCGAGGATTAGCTTTGCCGCTCCCTCCACCCGAAAAGTTCCCCTGCGGCCCTTCCCGCCGCTGCCGATCCCGATTTCTCCGAAGGATTTTTTGATTGACAAGTCAATCAATATCGGATGGTCTGAGAACAGCCGTGACAGACCTACCAGAAACATCCCCCGAAACCGATCGCCAGGGCAAGAAGCGCAAGAACAGCCAGGACCGAATCTTTCGATCCGCTGTATCGGTGCTTGCTCAAAAAGGCTACCACAATACGAGGATCACCGACATAGCACGCCATGCCGGCGTCGCCTACGGCCTTGTGTATCACTATTTCGGTTCAAAACAGAACATTCTCGAAGTCATCCTGAACGAGGTCGGATTGCGCTTTAACGAACGGCTCGACCGCATCGCCGCCGACGAAGGCAGCGTGCGCGAGAAGCTGGGCCGCGTCGCCGACTACATGTTCGACTCCTATCTGGCGAACGAAGATATGATTCACCTGCTTGTGAACGAGGTCGTACACGGGCCCGGCACGGAGCGCGGCATCGAGATCGCATCGGACCTGATCGGACGCATCAGCCGCATGATCAGCGAAGGCGTTCAGGACGGCGAACTGCATCCCGGCCTTGAGCCGCAGGTAATCGCCCTCAGCTTCTTCGGATCGGTACAGATGCTGTTAACCTCGCTTGTGGCCGGTTACTATGATCGCCGCGGACAGAAGCGCATCGCCATCGTCAAAAGCCTTAAACAACAGGTCAGATTACTGTTACAGAACGGCAGCTACGGGAGCCTCTGATGAACTTCGCCCTGAACGACGATCAACTCGCCTTTCGCGATGCGGTGCGCCGCTTCGCCGTCGAGCACGTTCGTCCGAGCGTCGAGTCGCGAGATGCCGAAGAGCGGTGGGATGCCGATATCTGGTCGAAGATGGCGGCGATGGGCCTGCTGGGCCTGCCCTTTCCCGTCGAGTACGGCGGTCAGGGCGCCGGATGTCTTGATACCGTACTGGCCACCGAGGCCTTTGCCGAAGGATCGGCCGACGGTGGGTTAACGCTCTCCTGGGGGGCCCATTCCATCATCGGCTCGATGCCCATCGTGCTCTGCGGCACCGAAGAGCAGAAGCGTCGCTATCTGCCCGCTCTTGCCTCGGGCCGTATGATCGCAGGGCTTGCTTTAACCGAACCTGGCTCAGGCTCTGATGCGGCCGGGTCTATGCTCAGTCGCGCCGAGAAGAAAGGCGATCGCTATATTCTTAACGGGTCGAAGACGTTCATCACAAACGGGCCGATCGGCGACCTCTTTACCGTCATGGCCGTCACGCAGAAATCGCGCGGACCTATGGGCATCTCGGTCTTTCTCGTGCAGCGCGATTTTCCCGGCTTTCGCGTCGGCAAGCGCCTGAAGAAGATGGGCATGCGCACCAGCACGACGTCCGAGCTGTTCTTCGACGACGTTGAGATTCCCGAAGAGAACCTGCTCTCGCAGATGAACTCGGGGTTCCTTCGCGTGGGCCGCGCGACGCTCGAATGGGAGCGCACGGTGCTCGTCGCCGGAGCGTTAGGCTCCTTACAGTATATGATCGACGAGGCGGTGCGTCATGCGAAGCAGCGCGAGCAGTTCGGCGAGCCGATCATCCGCTTTCAGGCTATTCAGGAAAAGATCGCACGGGCCCGCATCGCCCTTGATACGGCGCGACTGCTTGTGTATCGGTCCGCACTGTTAAAGGATCAGGGTAAGGCCGCCCCGCTGGAATCGTCGGTGGGCAAGGTCTATGCGACCGAGGCCGTGATCCGCTCGGCCTATGAGCTCGGCCAGGTATTCGGCGGCTACTGCTTTCTGGCCGAGTATCCGATCGAACGCATGTATCGCGACGCCCGATTGTCGACGATCGGAGGCGGAACCTCAGAGGTGATGCGTTCGATCATCGCCGCACATCTCACCGCAAACGAACGCCTTTCAGCGTGACCGGAGGCCACATGCAAACGTTAACTGAAACGCTCGACTATGAGCTTGACGAAGGACAGCGCGACTTCCTTGCCTCGTTCCGCCGCTTTTTAGAGGTCGAGATCGAGCCTTCCGTTCTTGATATCGAGAAGACGGGCATTGCTCGCTCGCATTTCGCCGCCCTCGGCCGCTTCGGATACAACGGCCTCCTGCACGAAGAACGATTCGGCGGATCGAATGCCGATCACGTAACGACGATGCTCGCCGAGATCGAGCTTGCCGCCGTCTGCGGCTCGACCTTCTTCAGCGTCGGAGCGTCGGCGGGGTTATACGGCATCCCCCTTCGATTTCACGGAACGGAAGCGCAGAAAGAACGGCTGTTGCCGGCTCTGATTAAAGGCGAACTGATCGGCTGCCTATCCGTCACCGAACCGCAGGCCGGCTCGGACGTTCAGGCCATTGAAAGCGCGGCGGTGAATCACAACGGAACGATCTTGCTTAAAGGACGCAAGACATATATTACGAACGCTCCGATGGCCGACCGCAGCCTCGTTCTGGCCCGCTACCATGACGGCAACCGTGACCGTGGCCTGACGCTTTTCGACGTAGATCTGAACGCAGAGGGCGTGCATCGTAGCCGTCCGTTCGAAAAGATGGGGCTCCGCGGATCTAAGACCGGCGAGTTAACCTTCGACGACGTTTCGCTCACAGAAGATTCCATCGTCGGAACGCCCGGCCGCGGATTTCTCGCCGTCATGCAGGTCTTTGACGTCGAACGGCTTTCGATGGCCGCTTATGCGACGGGCGTTATGCGATCCTGCCTTGAAGATTCCCTGGCCTTTTCTCGCAGCCGCAAGGCCTTCGGCAAGCCGCTGTATAAACATCAGAGCGTCGCCTTCATGCTTGCCGATATGAAGACCGAACTCGATGCGACGATGCTGTATCTGCTTGAGACGGCCTATCTGTTTGATCGCGCGGGCGGCAAATCACGCCTCATCCACAACGGAGCGGTCGTTGATCTGAGCGCCCGGGCATCGGCCTTAAAGATACAGGCATCTGAGGCCGGCCGCAAAGTCGCTAACCTTGCCGTACAGATTCACGGCGGCGCCGGATACATGGAAGAGTACAGAGTATGTCGACTGTATCGAGATGTGCGCCTTGCCGAGATCGGCGGAGGCACGACAGAGATTCAAAAGCAGATCGTCGCCCGTGCCGAAGCAAAGCGGGTGAGCTGATCCTAATCGGCTCATTATTGTTCGACAGGTCTCGGAACGCTGTAGCAAATCAGAGCTCCCCGTAAAAAAAGGCGCAGGGGACCGAAGTCCCCTGCTCGCAACCACTCGGTTCGACTCAGCCCTTTTTCAGGACAAGAGCACGAATGCTCTCGCGGAAGAGCGCTTCGCGATTCGATTCATTTTTAAGAACGTCAAGCAGAACGATGGCCGTCTGGATGAACGCATTGCGTGCCAGATCGGTTTTCATCCGCAGCAGCCCGTCGGAATTGAGCGGTCGCAGAACGGAATCGGTCTGACTCTGGATTTTGCTGACAAGCTCGGCAAGATCGCCCGGATCATGCAGAATATAACGCAGCGCGAGCGTAAGAGCGTCGCCGTTGTCATCCCACATTGCCGTATAGACTTCGATGAGATTGTCGAGGCCCTGCTGTGCGGTGCCGGCCTTCTTCTCTTTCATAGCCTTGATGAGCTCTTCAAGAACGGGGCGGATCACCTCACGGAGGATCTCTTCTTTCGATGCGAAGTGGCTGTAAAGCGTCGCACGTGAGATATCGGCCTCGTCGGCCACATCTTCGAGACGAACACGATCCAGACCGACGTCTACAAAGCGTTCGGTAGCAATCTCAAGAATGCGCTTGCGTGCACGCTCTCGTCTGCGTTCCACACGGGGCAGTCGCCTTTTCATGCGCGGTTCGCCGGCCGCACCCTTCTTTTCTGTTGTCTTGGTTCCTTTTTCCATTAACTTACCTCTCGGATCTGAGCGATTCCGGTCTGCCGGACCGCCCTTTCTTTTATCTTTATATTCGACGTCTGATTCTTCTGCTATCTGGATATTTTTCCACACTGGAAAATTCTGTAAAACAAATTAAGAATGACCTTCTCCGTACATACGATCCATAACACCGGCATACATGTCGTAAACAACATTTCGTTTAATTTTCATCGTCTCTGTCATCTCACGGCCCTTCTCAAATTCTTTACCGAGAATGGCAAAGTGTGTGACCTTTTCAAAGGCCTTGAATCCATTCTGTGCCGATATGGAATGCTTGATCAATTCGTGAAAGAACTCCCGCACATGAGGGTCAGAATCCCACTCCGTCATCGCTTCCGGAGCCGTGTGGCCGACTTTTGTCAATTCTTCAGCTACACGATCTTTATGCGGAACGATCAGAGCGGCAAGACTCTTACGATCCTGCCCGACAACGACGACCTGCGCTATATAAGGTGAGGCGGCCAGTCGCAACTCAATAGGGCCAGGTTCGACATTCTCTCCACCGGCAAGCACGATCGTATCTTTTGCCCTTCCCGTAAAACGGATCTCGCCCGTTGTCGTCCAGGCAAAAAGGTCGCCCGAGTTCAGCCATCCGTCTTGCAGAACCTCGTCGGTCTTATCCTGTGCTCTATAATAGCCTTTCATAATATGAGGGCCTTTATGCCAGGCGACTCCGCGCTCGCCGGGTCGTGTGATGATGCGGCCGTATTCGTCCCGCAGCTGAATGTGAACTCCGGGCAACGGCGGCCCGACGCAGGCGCGACGCGGCCAGGGAAGGCGGCCCATCACCGAAACGGCCGTCGTCTCTGTCATCCCGTAGGCGTCCACAATAGGAATATAGACAGAACGAAAGAAATCGGCAATATGTCCTGGAAGAGCGCCGGCGCCCGAAATTGCATAATTGAGCCGCCCGCCGAAGATATCTTTAACTTTTTTGAGAACGATCTGCGCTGGAAGATTCAACCAGAACGTAACAAGCAGCACAGCAACGGATATACCCTTACGAATCCATGTCTGTGCAGGTGTTTCTTCTTCTATTAGAGCAATACGATCGAATAGATTATCAAGCGCATCCATATGCAGACCGGCCACGTTAACGGCCATGTGAAAGATCTTCTGCTTCTCTTCGGGTTGTTTGCGCACGCCGTCCATGATACGCTTGTAAAGCTGCTCCCAGACGCGTGGAACGGAGACGAGAAGCGTGGGCCGGATCGTCTGTAGATCACCGGCCAGATGCAGGATGCTTGAATTCGCCATACTTGCACCACATGCAATCAGGGTCAGTTCAAGTACACGTTCGGCGATATGCCAGGGCGGTAAAAAGATAACGGCGCGATCCTTTTCGTTGAGCGGAGTGCTGAGCTGAACCTGTGCCACCTCCCAGCAAAAATTGCGATGCGTGAGCATGACGCCTTTGGGCGTTCCGGTCGTGCCGCTTGTATAAATGATCGTGGCAAGGTCATCAGGTCGGATGGCCAGGCCGCGCTTGCGCAAGAATTCTTCGCCGTGCTTGCGAATCAGCGCATGCCCTTTATCAAGTGCATCCACCAGAAAATGCAGCTTTACGTCGGGGGCCTTCGAATGCTTGACGGAGCGTTCTTCGGCAAAGCGTAGCTCCCATCGATCGTTGCGAAAGCCTTTCGGGCCTTCAATGCACAGAATATGCCGGATGTGAGGAAGCTCTCCGATCAGGTCGGCGATCTTCGAGAGCATCTTCTCATTCTCGACGATCAAGACGGAGCATTCCGTATGGTTAAGGATAAACAGGATATCCTGCTCGGTGGCGTCGCATCCGCGCGGAACGTCGACGCAACCGATGGTGCTCAGGCCGAGGCTGATCAGATTCCATTCGTATCGATTATCACAGAGGAGGCCGACCGCATCGCCATGATCGAGACCGAGCTCGAAGATCATGTAGGCCTGAAAGCGTTTCATATCGGCTCGCCAGCTGCTGTAAGAAACGGCGGCAAACTCCTGCTTTTCAAGCCTTACCCAGTAACATGGACGCTCCGAGAAGGTGCGCGTCGTCTGGTATACAAGATGATAGAGGGACTCCTTTTCCATGCCTGCCTGCTCGGTTCCGTTTCCGGGTATTCTTCCCGACGGAACGTGATGTCAAACGGAATCTTTTGCGGAGTTCACCATCCAGCCGGCGAAGGAAACAAGAAAGGCCTTGAATTCCTCTCGATCCTCTTCGGGAAAGGGCAGATCGTCCATGGCGCGAAAGAAACAATCCAGCCACACATCCTTTGCCCGATCGGTGATCTCAAAAGGCATATGCCGGGCACGCATGCGCGGAGGGCCGTGCTTCGTTGAGAAGTGAGGAGTTCCACCCATGAGTTGAATAAAGAAATCGGCGTTCTTTTGAGCGGCGAACTCGACGGCATCGGGCTCGGTCGGAAACATGTGGGCGATCGAACTTTTCAAAAGATGATTATAGTGCAAACGGAGCAGCTGTCGCACGCCCTCTTCGCCGATCTTCTGGAGGATGTGTGGTCCCGGCGGATTTCCGGCCGGCGGGCCGGAAGAAGGAGTATGAAAATCTCTCATAATATAGGTAGGAATCTTCCTGGCCTCTGCAATGTCAATCGACCTCTGCATCAAGTAAAGTGGCTTGTGCGCCAGATGCCGCTGCGAATCCTGATCTTCCGTCATGAAATCCGCATTGCTACGAACGCTCTTCCTGGTCGGCGCACTCTCAATCGGGCTCCTGATCGGTTGTGCCAAAGAGCCTCCCGTTAAGCCTGAAACACTGAAAAAGCACGGACCGGCGGCAAAGGCCTTCTGCGAACAGATCGTCGAATGTGAACGAGAAGAGATGCGACAGCGTCTCGCCGACGACGTGCAGCGACGCACCTATCTTGAAGGACGCATGACCGATGCTACCTGCATCGAGGCGCAACTGCGACGCATTGAAGAACGACCGGATTCGGTCGAAGCAATGGTCACCTGCACGACCGCTCTTTCTGAAGCGCCGGATTGCAAGGCAAGGCTTCTGCTTTTGCGAGAGCATGAGAGTTGCCGCTCCGCTCTGAATCTCTGATGGCCTACCGCCTGCAACAGTGCACCGAGGCCGGCGCCCGGCTTCTGAAAGAGTTCATGGCCGGAGCAGAGGCCCGGCGCGAGGCGCGCACGTTGATGCGTCATGTGCTCAAGCTTACCGAACACGACTTCTTCAAAGACCCGCTTGCGCGCCTCAATCGAAGCGACTTCCATCGTTTCGCGTCGTTGATTCGCCGCCGGGCTAAAGGTGAGCCGTTCGCCTATCTTGTCGGCAAACGCGAGTTCTTCTCGGTAGAGTTTCAGGTGAATCCGTCGGTTCTCATTCCCCGCCCCGAAACGGAGGAACTCATCGAGCACATCCTGAAAGAGCATACTCATGCTCCGGCACGTATCGTCGACATCGGCACGGGCTCGGGATGCATAGCGGCGATTCTCGCCATGCAATGGAAGGCCGGTGAAATCCTCGCCGCCGATATCTCGGTCGATGCACTTGAGACGGCGCGACGCAACATACTCGAACTGGGGCTTGAAGATCGTATCACGCTCATCCATTCCGATCTGTTCGAGAGGATTCAGGGCAGCTTCGATGTCGTCGTTTCGAATCCGCCTTACATAAAAAAAGAAGAGTTCGCGACGCTTGACCGAGACGTGCGCGACTTTGAGCCCGGAACCGCCCTTGTCGTCGACAATCCCGAGACCTTTTATCGTCGTTTCTTCGCACAGGCCTTACAGCACCTGAATACAGGCGGACGCATCTACATGGAAAGCTCACCCGCTCTTCTGCCTGCACAGCGTCTTCTTGCAGAGCAGGCCGGCTTTGTCGACATCCGAATCGAAAAGGATCTGTCGGGAAAGGAGCGCTTCTTGATCGCCCGGAAGGCGTAAGATGCGTTATCCGATAGCCCCGCTGCGACAGAGCCTGTCTTCAGGTCCGGGAAGCTCAGGATAGATCAGGGCAGATCAAGCGAGCGCCTTCTTCTGACCTCGATGCGCTGCGTCGGATTGTTTTTCAGATCCTCACGTATGGCGACAAACAGGCCGATCTTTTCAAGCGTTAGCCATCTTTTATAGAGGTCGATCTGAGCGCTTCTTTGCGCATCGTCTTTCGGAATCAGGAAAAGCGACGTGTCATCTGATCTGCCAAGATACAGCAGCGGATAACGCTGTAAAGCCTGCGCTGCCGGCGATAGCGAAACGGGAAGCGACTCGAGCTCGGAACGCAGCTCACGGATTCGTTTGATCAGCGGAACGCGAGCATCGGTATCTGAAAGCGATAGGACCTTCAGCTGGTTCTGCGCCTCGACGATCTGTGACTTGATGGCGGAACGCCGGCTGCGGCGTTCGTCTGAGATCCAGAGATCAAGCGACTCGATTCGATCGCTGCGCTCCAGCCAGAGCTTCTCGGCGCGAGCCAGAGAGGTTCGATAGGCGTCATCCTGAAAGGCCGGGCCCGTAACCGCTTCGAGACGAAAGATCAGCCTTTCGAGCACGCCGGTCAGCTCTTCATTGAGGGGCTGCAGCTCGGTCAGCACGGGTTGAAGCGACCGCTCGTTGTCAAGGATCAGGGCGCCGGTGCGCTGCTGTTCGCCTTCAGGCAGGATTCGGATCATGACGATCTCGTTATCAGCGGGGTTTTCGAGGATTTTCATCGGGCTGTAGCCCTCTTTTATGTCACGTCGGAACTCCGACACGGCCTTCTGTAGAGCCTCAGACCCGGATTCAAGCGGATCTTCGGGCAAAAGCACCTGAATCAGAACCCCCTCATCGGCCTCAAGAAGCCGCTGCATCTGCAATCGCTCCTGTTCGGCATGCCTCTGCCACAGAAAAAAGACAGTGGCGCCCGCCGCGACGGCAAAGAAGGCCAGAATAGAATAGAGACCGAACCGCTTTCCCGATTTCATGACACCAGAGGCCATGCTCGGTCCGACACGACCATTCCTTTTTCAGTTTCCCCGCCGGAGCCGATCTGAGAACTGGAACAGGAACATGAAAACGGCCTTCACAATTCAGAATTTATCTCGATCATTCGGCATCCGCACGCTCTTCAAGGATCTGAGCCTCTCCGTTCCGGCGAACGAAAAGATCGGCGTCATCGGACGAAACGGCGCCGGCAAGACGACCCTCTTTAAGATGATTGAAGGCGTCGAACAGGCCGATACGGGCAGTATTATATTCAACGGCTCCATGCGCTTCGGATTTCTCGAACAGCATGATAACTGGAACGACGAGGAGTCCGTGCTCGATTATCTCATTCGCAAAAGCGAAGAAGAGCCCTGGACCTGCTCTCGCGTCGCGGCGAAGATGGGTATTCACCAGCATCAGCTCGATCTGCCGATTACCGCTTTATCGGGCGGATACCGCATGCGGGTCAAGCTTGCCTCGCTTCTTGCGCGCAATCCTGATTTCCTGTTTCTTGACGAGCCGACTAACTTTCTCGACCTTTCGACGCAGCTCTTTCTTGAAGCCTTTCTGAAATCCTGGAAAGGCGGATACATGATCATCTCACACGATCGCGAGTTTCTCATGCAGACGTGCGAGATGACGCTTGAGGTTTCGCAGAACGAGCTTCTGCTTTTTCCAGGCGACGTGCAGGAATACTTCGCCTATGCCGAAGAGCGCCAGGAACAGCTTGCACGTCAGCAGAAGAATATCGATTCACGACGAAAAGAACTCATGGACTTCGTTAACCGATTCCGTGCAAAGGCGTCGAAGGCGACACAGGCTCAGTCGAAGCTCAAGATGGCGGCGAAACTCGAAGATGTGCAGGCCATAAAGAAAAGCCGCTCCGCCCGCATCAAGATCCCCGATGTTCGCGTAGCTAAAGGTCCGATCTTTGAATGCGAGATGGACATCGGTTATGGCGAGAAGGTCATCGCCGACTCGGTGGAATTAAAGTTAGGCGGAGGCGAGCGATACGCCGTTCTCGGCGATAACGGTCAGGGTAAGTCGACGTTACTCAAGACGCTGGCGGGCGTGCTCAAGCCCGTGCGCGGCACGATGCGCTGGGCTCCGAGCAAGCGACTCGGTTATTATGCCCAACACCTTTCCGATGCGCTTCGCGAAAACGAGACGGTCTTTGAATCGCTGCGCCGCATGGCCGATACTACGGCGAACCGACAGGAAATCCTCGATATGGCCGGCGGCTTCCTGTTCAGCGGCGACGATGTCGACAAACCTGTTAAGGTGCTGTCGGGCGGCGAGCGCTCTCGCGTCTGTCTGGCCGCTCTGATGCTTCAGAAGAACGACATCCTGCTTCTTGACGAACCGACAAACCACCTTGACTTCGAAACGGTGGAACTGCTCGCCCTCGCACTGCGCGATTACTCCGGCACGCTTTTCTTCGTCAGCCATGACCGAACCTTCGTGAATACGGTCGCCTCGCAAATCATCGAGGTGAAAGACGGAAACATCATCCTTTACCCCGGCCTTTACGAGGATTACGTCTTCTATCAGCGCAGCCGCATTGCAAAAGAGCTCGAATCGGGCATCTCGGACGTGGCCAAGAAAGCGGCCGAGACGGCGGTCGATCCGGCACGCAAAGAGAAGCGCAACGGCAATACTCCGCTTCCCGTCGCCCCACCGGGCGGGCCCGAAGAGAAAAAGGAGGCCCTTCTGCGTTTTCTCAATCTCGCACGCAAGGATCGCCAGAAAGAGATTCGCCGACTGCGGGACGAGTTGCGTAATATGGAAAAGCGCATGAAGGAGCTTGAGGCGAAGCGCGCCGAGCTGACGCAGATCCTTTCTTCGGGCGCCTACGACCAGGAAAAGTATCAGGCCATGGAAGAAGTGAGCAAAACGTTAGCCGAAATGGAACGGGAATGGATGGAGCTTCAGGAGCAGATCGACCTGTTCGAGGGAGAGATCTGAAATCGCAGCGATATGATTGCGCATCAGAACAGAGGCCGGCGCGAAGGAGACCAGATCGTCTGGCTGCTTTTCAACCATCGCATCGAATTCGTCCAATCGGAATTCGATGAGATCATCTATGCCATCCGCAACGGCGGCCTCTTTGCCTATCTCGATCGAGAACGTCCGGCGCTTCGTTCGCGCATGAGCGGCATTCTTTCAGAGGAGCTTCCCGAAGGCGTGTTTGAATCGGCCGGCGATGAGGAGTTCTATCTCGAACAATGCCTGCTGGGACTTGGGGATCGCGTGAGATAGGGACAGTTTTCATCGCAGCCGAAGCTTTCTCATATCTATATCAAGATCAATACTACCCTTGAATTTTTTCAGTTTCTTGATCTTTTCTCGCTTGATGAGCGCATGAAGTCCTTCCTGAATGACGACAGATTCGTCGTCTATTCGAGAGACATCCATAGCTTCTTTCAATAGTTCTTCAGGCAAATCAATCGTTGTTTTCATAGGTGCCACCTAATGTCAGCGTCATTGATACTGTAAACAATCACTCAGTCAACCTGTCACCTTTTCTGTCAAGAATTCACCGCAACATCTTAAACGCATGCATCCAGTCGTTCTGTTTGAATCCCGGAATACACCAGAGCATGCAGAGCGGCTCTATGGCACGAGCGGCGACGACAGAGCCCATATCGTCAACGTCCCATCCGAACTGATCGAGAATGGCCGTCGTCGTCTGTTTGGCCGCATCGTCGTTTCCGCAGATGAACATCGTCGGTCGGCCACCGACGAAACCGGGGTTAACCATCGCGCCGGCGCCGACACAGCTGAATACCTTTACGAAGCGTGACTTCGGGAACTGGCTCTGGAGGCGCTCCATCAGCGACTGATTCAAATCGGTAAAGAAGCGCAGCACGCCGTCTTCAGGGGGCTGTTCGGCGATGGGATTGGTTGCGTCCAGAACGGGCTTGCCTTCTAATCCGGAGCCGGCAAGCTTCAGGGCCTCAAGCGCAGCGCTGCCCTTTACGGCGAGAACGACAATGTCACCGAAGGCAGCCGCTCCGGCAAAATCGCTGATCGCGCCGCCCTGAGCGGTCCAATCTTTCAGCTTATCAGGATTGCGCGTTCCCAGAATGACCTCGTATCCGTGCTTCTTAAAGCCGGCCCCGAGCGTTTTCGCCACAATACCCGATCCGAGAATGCCTACTTTCATGAGAGTGCCTCCGTTAACGGAAAGTAGGCATCTGCACCGCTATTAGTCAATGATTTATCTTCTGAAACGGATCTTCAATCGTCGTGGCGCCTCGATCCTTTGTTCGCCGGTATTCGTCGTACTTCTTTGATTTCGTTTTGAAAAGCGTATCGGTATACGAGAATAGAGACGAGTAGTTGCCATAGAACTTGGAATGATGAAAATCATGATAGGCCGGCCCGTCATAAAGGGGGATCAGATCTGTCGGCGTCCACGGAATAGAGATGCCCGAATGCTGCGAGGCTGCCTCCCACTGACGGACGACGACCCAGATCCAGATCGTGATGACATGCGCCCCGAACACGATAGGCCCGACAAAGACAAGCGTCGAGATGATCAAGAACTCGACGACATGCATATAGTTACCCGTGATCGCAATCGGCGTCGTCACCTGATGATGAATGGAATGAACCGCCTTATATAGAAAGGGAATCTCATGCAGCCATCGATGCGCCCAGTAAAATAGAAAGTCGTCGATAATCGCAAAGGCGACCACCTGCGCAACGATGATATACCATGCAGGCAGAGGCCCATCATGGATACCCGTTAACCGCAAGAGAGGCCAGGAGAGCACGCTTAAAAGAAAAGCAACGGCAAAGTTCCGGCCAAGGTGAATGAGTGAGCCGCGAATCAGGCGGCCATAATGGGGCTCCCTGCTCTGAATACGATACGGACGCACCCACTGTGGATTCCAGTACGCGAGCAGTGTAAGCGGAACACTCATCGCCAGAAAGCTGAAAAGAGCGATCAGATTCGTTCCGATAATAACTTTTATGAAGAGCGGCTCTTCATACATCGCAAGCAATTCGTTGAACACAGTTCCTCCGCCTGTCGGCCCTTTTTTTCCATTCTGATCTCACCGGCCTTCGCGGGCAAGCCGGCTCCTCTGGATCGTATTTTTTTTTCTCGTCGTGTCACAAACCTCCGCACTCATTCGTCTGCCTTCTGTCGGTCCCGAAAGGCAAGTCATCGGGCACGACAGGAGGATCTATGAAACGCATCGTCATCGCCGGTGGAGGATATGCCGGCATTATGGCCGCCAATCGTCTTGCGGCCCAATCAAAGAAAGAAGGCTATTCCATTACGCTGATCAACGCATCTGAAACCTTTGTGGAGCGCATTCGCGACCACCAGGCCGGCGCCGGTCAACCACTTCCGCGCATGGCCGTGCGCGATCTGCTCAGGGCGCCCGTCGCCTTCTTGCACGATCGCATCGAGAGCATTGATGCCGTCGGTAAGACGGTGGGGACGCAGAGCGGATTCGTACCTTACGATGCGCTCATCTACGCACCCGGCAGCGAAGGCCGACCGAGCTTTGCCGCCGAAAACAGCTACTGCATCGGAGCACCCGGCGAGGCGGATCGCCTTCGTCGAGCCCTGGCATCCGCAAAGGGAAGCGTCGTCGTTCTTGGAGCAGGGTTAACAGGCATTGAAACGTCAACGGAGCTCGCCGAAGCCCGACCCGATCTATCGATCACCGTCGTGCATGCAGGGAACCTTGATCGCGAGTACTCGCAAAAAGGGGCGAATCACCTGCGTAAGGTCTTCCGGCGTCTTCAAATCCGACTGCTCGAAGATACGCGCATCCAGGCCATTCGCCCATCGTCCGTTCTGCTTGCCGATGGTCGAACGCTACCCGCCGATATGACGATCCAAAGCGGAGGCCTTTTCGGTTCGCCCCTTGCAAGGATCTCGGGCCTTCCGGTCAACGATCGGGATCAGCTTCTCGTCGATGAAACCCTGACGGTGCCTGATTTTGAAGGCCTCTTCGGCGCCGGCGATGCCATTGCGTTACCCGAAGGCTACGGCTTCATGCGTATGGGATGCGTAACGGCCATGCCGCTTGGAGCTCATGCGGCCGGTTCGGTATCACAGTATCTCGCAGGCGAAAAAAGACGAGCCTTTCGCTTCGGATTTCCCGGCAGATCGATCAGCCTCGGGCGCAATGACGGCCTGATCCAGTTCACAGATTCGTTTGACGGCCCCGTAGAACGCGTCATAACCGGACGATCGGCGGCATTCATCAAAGAACAGGTCTGCCGCTATACCGTGCGCATGCTTCGTCTCGAAAGAACAACAGGATGGAAGGTTTTCAGATGGCCGCAGGGACAATTACAGACAGCGAACTGACCATCTTTCTCGAACATCGTCGCCTGCTCTTCTCCGTCGCTTATCGGATGATGGGCAGCGCGACCGATGCCGAAGACATCGTGCAGGAAAGTTATCTGCGATGGAGAAAGGCCTCGTCGAATCAAAAGATTCGCGATGCGAAATCGCTTCTCGTTTCGATTACGACCCGACTCTGCATCGACGAATGGAAGAAGGCTCGCCGCAAACGCGAGGTTTATATCGGTCCTTTTCTTCCGGAGCCCGTTCCGACGGCGATGCTCCAGAGCGAGCTGCACGATGATCGCATCGATCATGCCTTCTTGCTTCTGCTCGAGCAGTTGAAGCCGGTGGAGCGAGCGATCTTTGTATTAAAAGAGGCCTTCGACTATTCGTATGCAGAAATCGCCGGCATCGTTCAAAAATCCGAGGCGGCATGCCGGCAGATCTTCAGCAGGGCGCGGCGTTCCATTGACGTGAACAAGGCGCCCGTTTCGATTACGCGCACACAGGAGTTGCTTCTTCAGAGGTATCTGACGGCGTTAAGCACCGCCGACGCGAAGCTGCTGCTCTCTGTGATCGCCGAAGACGCACAGATCCATTCCGACGGCGGCGGCGTGGCCGGAGCGGCCCGGCGCGTCGTTCACGGACGCATTCCGGTTGCGGCGCTTCTGCTCGGAGTCACGCGCAAGGGCGGATCGGGCGAGGTCTACACGGCAAGCGTCAATGGAATGCCGGCTATCGTCATCTACCGAGACGGCAAACCCGTCCTTGTGCAGTGTCTTGCTATGGATGCGCAGATACGGACGCTTTTCGGCATCCTCAATCCTGGAAAGTTAGCCGCCTTCAAAGATCGAGAACGACTGATACGCGAGGGCGTGCTGTCGCCGGTTCGATTCACGATAGCGATGCAATTGCGCTGGCTCTGGAATCGTTGGATCGGCCGACACTTCACCGTTCCGATGCTGCGTCGTCTCGAAACGGAGAGTCCATATTCACGCTCATGATGCGCTCCAGCTGCTCATCCGAGAAGCGATAGGGGCGCATGCGTTTCAGATCCATGAAGAGTCCGTGCACAAGCGAGCGCAAGAGCAATCGACGCGAAGACTTCGAAAAGAGATCGTGCCGGAACGCAAGGCGTCCTTTTTCGCCCCGCTCATAAACGGTGGCGATAACAAGCTCGTCTCGAAACGTCATCGGCGCAAAATAGTCGATCTGCGCTCTGTACACGACGGGGCCGATCCCCTGCGCCTGCAGCGAATCGATATCAAGGCCGGTCGCATAGCCCGATCGAATCCGTGCATCGTCAAGATAGTACTGAATCGTATGTAATCCGACCTTCGCCTCAGGCGTCATATGAGGCCAGGCGACGTCGATGGAGTGATAGACTGCATGCGGATAATCCTCTACGCGGTAATAGATCTGCGGCGCCTCGGCGTCTCGCAGATAGAATCGCCCCTGCGTGACCACCGCCGAGTCTGATCCGCGCAGGATCTCCTGCGAGATAAAGCGTCCTCGCTCATTGGTTAACATCTCTGTCGTTACGATCGCCTCATCGGGATACTTCAGTTCTTTGCGAAACTCAAGCTCGCACCGAGCTATTTCGAAGTCGCCGGCAAGACGTTCATCGGTCTGTTTCAGAAGCTCAAACGCTTCTATTCGGGCCTCTTCGAAATAGCTCTGGTATGTGCCATTGTTTACATGTCCGTTCACGTCCAGGTCGGATCGCCGAACGCGAAGCGTCGTCTGGGTCTTTGTGCTGAGAGCAGTCATCAGATCCTCCATGCCGGTTTTTTGGAGCCCGAGCTCAAGGCCCGGGCTCCAGTATCCGGTAGACAGATCGGTCTACCAGATACTGGCAATATAGTTTCTGGTAGACAATTCTGTCTACCAGAAAAACCTGAAATGCAAAGATATCCGGCCCGAACAGGCCTCCTTCGAAGAGAATATGAGCGGCATCGAAATAGAAGAACCGGCCAGGGATCGCATCTTAAGAGCGGCCAGTCGCCTGTTTTATGAGCAGGGGTATCCGAATACGGGAATCAACGAGATCCTCAGCGAGGCCGGCGCCTTCAAGAAAAGCCTCTATATTCACTTCCCGTCGAAGATCGAACTCGGGAAGGCATACGTGCAAGAGCAGGAGGCCTTTATTCTCGGGACGATCGAGCGCATCATCAAGCGGCATGATCGCTACGCCGAATTTATCGCCTCATGGATGCGAGTGGTCCGGCGTGGAATCAAGACCTCGTACAGATACGGATGCCCGCTTGCAAACCTGAGCAATCAGACGCACGACGAGCCCGAGCTCGCATTCACGGTCAGGGCGGCGCTGGATCGCTGGACGACGCTCTTTCGCACCGAGCTGCTTCGCATGAGCTGGCCTCATCCGGTTAACGAAGATCAAACGGCGGACTTTGCCGAGCGCATACTCTTCTACTACCAGGGAGCCATGCAGCTGTATGGCATGTCGGGCGACATCAGATACATCAAACGCCTGGAAAGAGAGCTGTTACGCATCGCAGAGGATGTTCAGGGATCATAGTAATCGTACCCGCTACTGTTGAAGATCCCTCTTCAAAACCACCATGTCCCGACAGAGCAGGCCGTTCTCAACGATGGGCCCAGCATAGTTGTCGGTAAAGAAGTCCTTTATGATATGATCCATACGAAAGCCCAGTCTCTGATAGAGACTGAGCTGGCCAAGACTGGAGTTACCCGTCCCTATAGCAATGGACCGGATTCCGTTCTTCTGCGCCCATTCGATAGCGAATCGAATCATTGACGATCCGATGCCCTTTCCCTGGTGTTCGGGTAGAACGACGACGTTCTTGATCTCGACGACATCGGATGCCGTAAAGGAAAGCACGATTGCCGCAATGACTCGATCTTCATGCATGCCGACAAAGGTGTGCCCTTCCCTGATGTACCGTTCGATCATCTCGCTCGACGGATCGGCAAGCAGAAGCAGGTCGTAAAGAGAGGAATCTGAGTATTCTTTCGTTTCGATGATTTTCATGCTGTTACATGCATCCCATGCTATCAGGCGTCATGCAAAACCTCTTCTGCTCTTTCTGTTATACAGGCGCTCAAGAAATCGCTACGAACCGTCGTTACAAGATCGGGAATACGTCGTTCGATGCGCCAGGTGCCGTCGCTCTGACGTTTGCTTTTCAGAAGATCAAGGGCCTTGCTCATCGATGGATCATGACGTCCCTCGCGGCGCAGTAGCCAGAGGACTTCAAGAAAATCGGAGTGATACATATTTGGAAAGGTTAACTGGTCCATGCCTCCAGCAAGAAGCCTTGCGGGATCACTCGAACTGTAACAGACCTCATGCAGCAGAATGAAATCGATAGATCGCTGTATAAGTTGTTTGACGTCTTTCGTACGCCGACGCTTTGCTATAAACGAAAGCCCCTTTAAGAGCTTTGTTACGCCCCAGTAGCACGTATGCGCTCCGTAGCAGCTTTTATTGCGAAAGTACGGAAAAGCTGACGGTGTCTTGAAATCGCCGTCGTCAAAGCGCTGGTACTGCGCGAAGAAATCGATGACGCAGTCGTCATAATCCGACTCAAAACCGAAATAGCCGTGCAGATAGAGCATATTGCCGTTCAAACAGGGGATGGGAAAATGCGACTTCCCGATCGAATACACGCCGCTTTCGCGATCAAAGAAATGCTCTGTGATCGCCTGAAGAGGCCGGCGCAACTCAGGCAGAGCGGGATCGCACTCGATGTCGGCAAGCAAGATCAGCGTCCAGAGCGTCGATTTATAGTTCGGAGCATAATGCCTGAGCTCAGGATAATACCTGTCTCCAGGACTGAGCTGATTCCAGCATCCGTCCTTATCTTGAAGCGAGAGGATTCGCTCTATAAGTTCTGATCGACGATCGCTCAGCGCAGACACGGCAGGCTCCTGAATGACAGGATAACGCCCGCCTGCCTGTTGCAAGGACTTTATTCCGCTCTGCCTGCTCTCGCCGACGGTATAACGGGAATCAGCAAATGCGAATCGAACGGCCCTCCTGTGTGAATGATCGTGCGACCTCTCTTGCCGGAAACCCTGCGCTGAAAGGGAGGAGCGGGAATAATCTCGCGGCCCGAAATAAGCAGCAACAGCGCCTCACCTTTCTTGAAGAACGTAGCGCTCGGGAGCATGGCGATCTCGACAGGTACGATCTCGTCAGGGCGAAGCGGTTGATGCGAAGTGCCGCTGAGGACGGGATGAAACGGCGTCGACTTATTCAGATCAAGTTCGCGGCGACTCAAACGCAGACATCCGCGGCTGACGCCGTCATGAATCAATCCCACCGATCCGTTGAAATAAACGATGCGACCGCGCGCATCGATCTTATGAAGAATGACGAAAAGATCACCGTCGTCGGTCCCTCTCGATTCCACAAAGAGCTTTAGAGCGAAGTATCCGCTGAGCTCGGTATCGACATCAAAGGTGTGATGAAGGCGGAGGGTTTCACTCCGGGAATCAAAGCCGATCTCCTGTCGGGTCGTCGGCGCCGTCGGAGTCAGAGAGCTTTTTTCTAAGTAGAGGGGCCTGTACTGTGTGTGCGCAAGAGGCCATTCGTTTTCGAATCGTTTCTCGTGAATCGTGTCGCGACTTGAGCGCACTTCAAGAGTTACCCTCGGTCTGCTCTCGAATCGATCCTTTTTGCCTTTCAAGAAACAGTCCATAAAATCCAGCGTCAACTGCTTCACCTCGTCGGAGTAATAAGCGACCCACTTTCCCGTTCGGTGTGTGTATAACCATTTCTGCTTCGACCGGGCCCGCTCAAAGGCTCGCAGCGTGCCCATCGTATGCAGGCTGTGATCCGAAAAAGAGGCGCCGACGAGCATGGGCAGCTCGATGCTTTCCAGATCGGGAATCTTCGCCTTCCAGTTCTCATCAAGGAAGAGATGCATTTCGGTCCATGCTCGCGGAAGGCCGCCCTCCGTTTCAACGATAGCTCGTTCGCCGCCGCGAATCGTTTCGCTCATCTCAGTCTGCCACCAGAAAACGGGGAATCCGACCTCCTGAATGCCGCCGTTCATGAGCAGATCACGATATGGATCGCTGATGCCCTCCCACGGAGCGATGCACTTCAGAGCCGCCGGCGGAGTGGACGCCGTTTTCGAGGCAACATAGTATTGCGAGATGGCGAGAAAGCTCACTCCGCTTAACCCCACCTTGCCGTCACACCAGGATTGAGCGGCGATCCAATCGATGGCCTCGCCGTAACAGCGACTCTGATGCTTTGAGAAAACGCTCGGCGGCCCTTCACTCGATCCATAACCGGGCAGATTCAGATTGACGACGGCGTAGCCATGTCGCACCCAGAAGTCCGGATCGGGCGCCTCCCATCCGGTTAACGTTGAGAAGACGGGACGTCCGCCGCATTGACGGATCATCCGGTACTGCTTCGGTGGTCCTGAGAGCGGCGTCTTTTTCAAAGCGGGGATCAGGCTGTTATCGTAGGGATGGGCGCACATCACGACGGGCACCCTTTCGTCGCGCGCAGCGGCAGATTTCGAACGAAACACATTCGCCGTGAGAAAGAAGCCCTCACTCATCGGTATGCGCACGTCATACTCGCAGAGGATATCGGCATCGGGCTCGGTCAGCACAGCGGCCGGACGAAAGAGCTGTCCTCTTCGCAGGGCCCCTGCAAGGATCGGCAGTAAAGAACACATCAGAATGCGAAACTCATTGAACTTCATGCGTTCAGTATGCTCCGATTTTCAAACGACATCGACCGAATGGATACAGACGGACGAAAAAAAACGGATGTGCCGGCATCCGAACAAAAACGAACGGACCGCTCAGAAGGGGCCCTGTCGAAACTGCGTCGGCGTCTTTCCCGTCTCTTTTAAAAAGGCCGAGTTAAAAGAAGACTTTGAATTGAAGCCAGACTCATAGGCTATTGAGAGCACTGTCTGATCGGGGTGATCGAGCAGCATACGCTTTGCATCGGCGATGCGATATCGATTGAGAAAGGCATGAAAACTGATGCCCAGATAGCCGTTAAAGAATTCGCTCAGCTGCTGCGGACGCAGACCGAGCCGCGAGGCGACGGCAGGCATATCGAGATCCTCTTCTTTATAGAGATGCTCCTCTTCCATGAGCCGGCGCAGGCTTGCCTCGATCTGATCGAGATCGAGATTTTTCAAGACGCTGTAGCGATACTTCTCTGCGCGAGCGGCAAGCACAAGGTCGAAAAAGAAATGCGGATTGCGGCGGCTCAGGCCATGCATAAGGATAACGAAAAAAGCGACGATGAAAAGAACAAGCTCGGTGAGGCGGAACGAACGAAGCAGAACGGAAAGCACGGTTAACGCACCGAGAATAACGGTCGAGCATCCGATCAGCAGAATCAGGCGAAGGGCCGAATCGGTAAGCCATCTCTCGCGGGCAGAGCTTTTCAAAACGAGGCCGACGGCAAAAAGGGCGCAGGCGGCGCTGTAGCTCGCTCCGAGAAGAAAGATGAGCACGCCGACATCCGCCCCTTCCAGCCGCAGAGCACGCACGGCCCGAATCACCGCAATCTTCTCTTCTGGAGGCTGTAGATAAAGCGGAATCAGCGCGACGACGGCCAGCAGAACGGGCACGGCATACATCATGTCGGAGCGCGCCGGCCGACGACGGTTCTCAAGGGCCATCTTACAGTAAACGAGCACAAGCGGACCAAGCGCCCATGTAAACGGCATCTCAAGCCTGAAAAGCCACAGCCGCTCTTCAAGGCCGCCGTAAAAGAGGAAGTGCCCCTGTAACAGGATAACGGAAAAAGAGATCTGGATGCCCGAGTAGATATAGGTCTTCGCGCTGCGTTCGCGTACAAGTAGCTCTGAGAGGCCGAGAACTAAGGCAAGGGCCGATGCGATAAGCAGGATCACGGTTTTACAGCAAACAGCTTACGGTCCGGTCCTTTCAACTGTTTTGCGGCTGAGGCTTTTCGAGTACAGAGAAAAACATCCGAACAAAGGCTTGCATTCCGGGGAATCGAGTGTCAGACCGGTTCTATCAGCCGGTTGGGGGATCACCGATGAGCGAAATACATTTCCGAACCTGTCCGCTTTGCGAGGCGATGTGCGGATTGCGATTTGAGATCGACGAAGGCAGGATCATATCGATTCGAGGCGACAGTGAGAATGCTTTCAGTAGAGGTCACATCTGTCCGAAAGGCCCCGAGCTAAAAAACCTGCACGAAGATCCCGATCGCCTGAAACGACCGATCAAGCGAGTCGGCGATCAGTGGGTGCCGGTTACGTGGGTAGAGGCGCTCTCTGATATCGCCCGGCGTGTCGTCGAGATTCAGCAGCGATCCGGCCACGATGCAGTGGCCTTTTATGCGGGCAATCCGACGGTGCATAACTACGGCTCCATGCTGTTCGGCGATCGCTTCTCTAAGGCCTTGAAAACGAAGAACCGCTTCTCGGCGACCTCCGTCGATCAGCTGCCCCATCAGCTACTCTCGTATCTGATGTTCGGGCATCAGCTCATGATTCCCATCCCCGATATCGATCATACGAACTATTTTCTGATCATCGGAGGTAACCCCTTCGCCTCAAACGGCAGCCTGATGACGGTGCCCGACGTCAAAAAGCGGCTCAAGGCCATCCAGGAAAGAGGCGGCCGATACGTCGTCATTGATCCGCGGCGCACGGAAACGGCAGAGCATGCAAGCGAACATGTCTTTATTCGCCCGGGAACGGACGCCTTTCTTCTTCTGGCATTTGTTAACACCCTTTTCCAGAAAAATCTGATCAGGAAGACCGGTCTCTATACCGAAAACGATCTGAGCACTCTTAAAACCCTGGCCGCCGAGTTTCCGCTCGATCGAGTGGAAAAGGTGACGGGAGTTCCCGCATCCACGATAGAAAGGTTAGTCGACGAGTTCACACAGGCGAAAGGCGCCGTCTGCTACGGAAGGGTGGGAGTTTCGATGCAGGCCTTCGGATCAATCTGCCAGTGGCTGATCAACTGCATCAATATTCTGACAGGCAACATAGACGTAAGAGGCGGTGCGATGTTCACGCTGCCCGCCGTCGACATGGTCGATCCGAATTCGGCGATGGGCGGCGCACGAGGGAGCTTCAACAGATATCGGTCCCGCGTGCGAGCGTTACCCGAATTCAGCGAAGAACTGCCCGTGTCTGTTCTTGCCGAAGAGATTCTCACACCCGGTGCTGGCCAGGTCAGGGCTCTTTTCACGACGGCCGGCAATCCCGTACTGTCCACGCCGAACGGTCGACAGCTTGAAAAGGCGATCTTGCAACTCGATCTTATGGTAAGCTTCGATATCTATGTGAACGAGACGACGCGACATGCGCATTATATACTGCCGCCGACGTCGACGCTGGAACATGATCATTACGATCTCATCTTCAACGTCTTCGCCGTCAGGAATACGGCCTATTATTCTAAACCGATCTTTGAGCCAGAGGAAGGCAGTCTTCACGACTATGAGATCTTCGCCGATCTCACGAAACGTATCGAGCTTGTGCGATCGAACAAAGCGCTTCCCGACAATCTCGTGAAAACGAGGATGACCCCTGCTGCCTTTATCGATCATGCCTTGAAGGCCGGTCCTTACGGCAGCGGATCAAAGGCCATGGGCATGAGCCTTGAGCTTTTACAGAAGAGTCCGCACGGAGTCGACCTCGGCCCTCTTGAACCCTCCCTTCCTGCAAGGTTATGCACGGATGATAAAAAGATACGACTTGTTCCCGACGAGCTGCTCGCCGATTTCGATCGCTTGAAAAAATCATTTCAGGCGGCCGCTTTATCGCAGGACACCTCGGAGCAGAACGCCTCGCTTCTCTTAATTGGAAGAAGGCATCTGCGCAACAACAACTCGTGGATGCATAACCTTCCGAAGCTGATGGCCGGCAAGAATCGATGCACGGTGATGATTCATCCCGATGATGCTCAGGCTCTCGGCATTCAAGAAGAAGACGCGGTGACGGTCGAGTCGGATGTAGCGACAATTACCCTGCCCGCTGAAATCTCGGACGGCATCATGAAAGGCGTCGTGAGCATTCCTCACGGCTTCGGGCATCATCGCCCCGGTACGGCGTTAAACGTCGCCACGAAATTTCCGGGGGCGAGCATCAACGACCTCACAAGCGACCGTCAGCTCGACGAATTCTCGGGAAATGCCGCCTTCAGCGCGATCAAGGTGAGGCTTTCAAAAGGCGGTTAGGCGGATCTTGTTTCTCTCACGGAAAGGAAAGAGATCGACCCAGAAAAACTATATATTTTTTCTGGGTCAGAAGTCACGCAAAATGGAAGAAAACGCCTTAAATATATGCTTTTTCTTTATATCCGGACATGGGAGGGGGTGGGCATTCTCATCAAAGGATTTGATGGGGCGATGGTCACGCCAGCAGGCCGATACCGCTATACATCTATATCAATAATCAGCGGCATGTGATCACTCAAACTGATCCAGTCATCTCTTTCGCCAATCTGAAGACTCGCTCTCGGAATCAGATCTTCAGACACGAAGGCGTAGTCGATATGATAACGCTTGATTGGATCTTTTCTGTGATAGAGTGTAGGCATGGATTCTCGACCGGGCATTTCATTCCTGCTAACATGATACAAGCTCTGAAAGCCGAGGCTTGCAAGCTCCCGGTCTACATCTGAATGATTCCACCATCGGTCAGGCCTATCCCACATCGGATTACTGTTAAAATCGCCAACGATGATGGTCTTCGATCGTGGCAAATCACATTTGTGAATTTGAAGAAACTTCCAGAATTGTCCGATATAACCGAAGGATGCCGAATTTGCTTCCTTCGTCCAAACTGCAAGCACGGTGAGCTCGCTATTGAATGTAAAAGGGATAAACTGATGAAGATCCGAAGTTGACCATGACAATGCAGGGCTACCGTTCGAAATGCCCTGCAATGAGAAAGTGCCGCTCCATGTAAGCCGTGTCAATACTCCCGGCCTATGAGTGAAAATGCCAATCCCGTTCCTTTTGTCCGATTTTTCCCACAGGGAGCTATATCCCTGAAACGCTGTGGATTGCATCTCCGGATTTTCTGATTCTTGAACAATCACCAAATCCGGCTTCAGCTCCTCTACCCTGCACAGCTTTCTACCAAAGGAACGATTGCAGTTCCACGAGACTATTCGCATCTCCTACCGGCCCACACCCCTAACCCTTCCTCAAAACGATATGCGCCGCCTTCTCAGAGGCCATGAAATTCACGCATTCGTAACCAAGAGCACGCAGATCGATGCCTTCGAAGAGCGGCTCGCCTCGACCGAGAAGTACCGGCGAGACCGCGATATGCAGCTCATCGATAAGCCTTTCGCGCAGATACTGTCGGATGGTATTCGCCCCGCCTCCAATACGCACGTCCTTGCCGGCAGCGGCGTTGCGCGCACGATCAAGCGCCTCGTGAATGCCCTCGGTTACGAAGTGAAAGGTCGTGCCGCCCTGCATCTCGATCGGCGGACGGGCATGATGCGTCAGGACAAAAACGGGAACGTGATACGGAGGACTGTCGCCCCACCAACCCTTCCAGCTCAAATCGGCCCAGGGACCGCGCGTCGGCGCGAACATATTGCGCCCGAGAATCCACGCCCCGACGTCCTGAAAGCCGCGGGTGGCGAAATCGTCATCAACACCGGTCGTGCCGTCTTTATCAAAGAGAGCACGCTGCAGTGTGCGCGTCGGAAATAACCACTGATGCAGATCCGGTCCGCCGATGCCGAGCGGATTATCAAGGCTCTGATCGGGGCCGGCTCCGAATCCGTCTAACGATATGGAGAAGCTTTCAACTCGAACTTGTGTCATGTTTTTTCCTGTGGGTGGGGTGGGGGGTGGTGGGCTGTCTCTTTCCCTATTTCATTTATTCCAACCCTCAATCTCTCGGCAAACTCGCTCCATGCATTCATTCAAATCCAATAAAGGCGCCAGATTATGTCTATTCATATAGGGAACAAGCTTCTCGGCCAAAAGCGCCTTCTTGCTTCGAAACTTTTTTCCTTCACCTTTGACGAGCTTATCAAGGTAGTCAAAAAAATCATCGAACAAACTCAACTGTTTAGTCGTTGTAAGCTTCCAAAAAGAATTGATCACTTCGACAGGAATATAATTCTCAATTTCCTTCCCTTTCGTAATCCAACAGAATGCTTTAATCGATTCGAACTCTCTCTGAATTCTTAGCTTTGTTTCATTGATTTCATCCTGCTCCCCTCGCTTATCACTGTCAACGAGAATAATGGCATTTCGGTTTGTTCTCAGTATGGATATTTCATCGCAAGGATCGTCCGGGGTTAAAGCTGACAAATGTGACAACAGACGGCCGCCATAAATGATTATCTGATAGTGTGTACCTTCCTTGAGAGCTCCATTACTCCACAGATCTATCCATCGATTAATATAAATTCGATCGGACGGGCCCTCAACCCAAATAACACCGTTGGCCTGCAAAATATCGCTCGCTCGTATATCAAGATCATCAAGAATACCGTTGTTGTCGATATAGGTGCTTGCAGTTGTGCACTTGGAAGCATTCTGATCATGAGTGACATGTATGATTTGAGCATCCGATTGCTTGCTAAATTGGTCAATGAGAACATTGGAATGCGTTGTCAGAAAATAAACAAAATCGTGCTCTTTTGATAGAGCATAAATATAATCATTTAGCCTTCGCAATAAGGCTGGGTGAATATTGTTCTCTAGCTCTTCAAAACCGAAAACAAACTGGTCCAGATTTTTTCCTTCAAGATGAGGAACAATTATCAAGCAAGCAAGCACCAGCATCACTGTCTTCAATCCACTTCCCGACTGAGAAAGTGGAATCCTGCCTTTTTGATCTTCCTCTAAGTATATCTCCCAGGCATTGCTCCCATGAAGTTGACAGACGATATCGGTAAAAATGGCGTCAGGCGCAAAAATTGTGTTCAGACCTGTCAGTATTCTCTCTTCAACTAAGTCGCTTGGCAGGGCAGACATATTGATGAAACATTGAATAGCGTTTGTAAGCCCAGCTCCATTGGTCGAGATTGCGATGCTGGTAGTATCTGCGGGCTCAGGAACTATGTCTCTCTCCGCCAGCAACCTTCTGAAGATCTTTCCCTCCAAAAAAATAGGCATTTTTTCTGGCAGGGCCTGATGATAATTTCCACTCTCTCTAAGTCGAGGCGTAATTCCAACATCATCACAACTGACCAAACTTACGGCAGCTTTGCCCCCTCCGGTCGCACTTTTGCTCCACTTAATCGTTCTACCAATGAATTTTCGCCCATAGACTCCGTGGTTGTCGCCAATTGGTCCGCCCCGCGTATTCGTTGGAAAAGTACGATTGACCACTTCTTCAGTTATGGAAGCTTGAAAAACCACCTCTGGGCATTTGCCACCTTTCCAAGTATTCGTCGCAAATACATATTTCTTTGCTGTTACTGCCTCAATCAAATCAAGCAATGAAGATTTCCCGGAGTTATTTCTACCGATAATCAAATTTACGCGACGGATTACTTCGAATCCGGCCTCTTGTTCGAAGCATTTGTAGTTTCTCACCTTAACACCAAGTTCGTTCATGATCCCTCAAGCCTCACGGCAAAATAGAATTATAGTAGTCAGTGAATCAAGCCACTCCTGCCGGTATCTGCTGAAAGGCCATCAGTGTTTTACGGCTGTATGCCCGTAACATGTGAAGAGCCGAGAGTTGGCTCACGCGACGAAAAAGGAGTCCGAAAATAGCGCCGACATCGAACCAAGCATATTTTGACACTTGAGACCATTGATGTACATCAAATATTTCAGTTCAACATACTTGAATCCCTTCCACGGCTGAATGAACTGTCGTCGCGACGCTAAGGCCACCAAATATGCAGGGAGAAAACTCCCGTATCAAACAACCGCTAAGCAATCGTCTTAAACGGTTCATCCAGCTTTTCTCTTTTATATCGAGCAGAACCGTCATACCGGCCATGGCTTCGTCATCGTCATCTGGGATGCGAAACTGATTATGTCCCGAATTTAGTTAGAGTTTGAAAAGGCGGAACCCTGGC